>ERZ791610.94-NODE-94-length-76841-cov-18.068437_pt1 | contig 76841 bp, 61 predicted proteins | sample MGYA00510061_ERZ791610 | MGnify/ENA primary metagenome ERZ791610 (study PRJEB30046, sample SAMN00791922) | human gut metagenome | study: EMG produced TPA metagenomics assembly of the A metagenome-wide association study of gut microbiota in type 2... | reverse complement strand
TTTTAATAATCCGTTTCTTATTTGGGGCAAATACAAACGCCGCCTGCTGAAAACGCCGCTCACCATTTCTTTCCAGTTCCACCACACGCAAATGGACGGGGCGCACGCTTCCCGATTTTTAGATGGAGTTCAGAAAGAAATTGATAAATTGAGAATATAAGTTCAGGGAAAAACGCTATCTTTGCAGAACTAACAGAAAAAGAAATAGTTGTTCAACAATATGAAATGGCAGTTGTGCATATAGCTACGCTCAACGAATAGTACATCCAATTATTGCTATTCAGCAATAGACAGGCTTATGTTTTAAGTTTGCCTGTCATTGTTTTGTCATTATCCCTTATTATAAATCTATAAGATTGTCGTGCTGCTTAAAGCGGCAGGATGTATCGTATCATATTGGTTTGAACAAATGAATTATACCTATAAAAAAATCTGGCTCATCGCTTTTCCTGTAATGATGAGCATCCTTATCGAACAACTGATAAATATTACCGATGCTTTGTTTTTAGGGCATGTGGGTGATGTGGAACTGGGCGCATCTGCCATTGCCGGAATATGGTTCTTGGCAATTTATATGCTCGGCTTCGGTTTCAGTTTGGGGTTGCAAGTGGTAATTGCCCGCCGTAACGGAGAACAGCAGTATGCGGAAACGGGAAAAACGTTCTTTCAAGGATTGTTTTTCTTGCTAATACTGGCGGTACTCCTCTGTCTGCTATCCAAGATATTTTCTCCCGTTCTGTTGAAGCATCTGATAACTTCGGATGATGTTTATAATGCGGTTATCCGCTATTTGGATTGGCGTATTTGGGGATTATTGTTCTCTTTCTCGTTCCTTGCCTTACGCTCGTTTTTGGTAGGCATTACACAGACAAAAGCTCTGAACATGGCAGCTTTCACTGCCGTACTGGTAAACATTCCGATGAACTATCTCCTGATATTCGGCTTAGACATGGGTATATCGGGAGCGGCTATCGCATCTTCATTTGCCGAAATGTGTTCGCTGGCTGTATTGGCTGCATATATGTTTCGGCACATTGATAAAAAAGCATATGGCTTATATTGGCATATTGATATAACTATATTGAAAGAGGTATTTTCTATCTCGGTATGGAGTATGCTCCAGTTCTTTACAAGTGTAGCCATTTGGTTTCTGTTCTTCGTGGCTATCGAACGTTTGGGAGAAACGGAATTGGCTGTATCGAACATTGTAAGAAGTGTTTCCGCACTGTTTTCCGTTATCGTCAATGCATTGGCAGGTGTCACCGGTTCTTTGGTGAGTAACCTGATTGGAGCAGGTGAAAAGAAACAAGTTTTTCCGCTTTGCCATAAGATTATCCGTTTAGGATATGCGACAGGCATTCCATTGATTGCTTTTGCGTTGTTCTTTCACCAGCACATTATAGGGGCTTATACGGAAAATCCCGCTATCATACAGCTTGCATGGCCGCCTTTTCTTGTCATGCTATTGAATTACTTCTTTGCACTACCCGGTTACGTCTATCTGAATGCTACAACAGGAACGGGAGCGACTCGGACGGTATTCATTTTTCAGGTGATAACTACTATTGCTTATCTGTTATGCTTATGGGGATTAGATTTTTGTGATGCTCCATTAGCGGCATATTGGGCAGTGGAATACTTATACGTAATGCTGCTTGGTACACAATCCGTCATTTATCTTAAATATAAACAATACTAAGAACTGAAAGTTATGATGAACAAGATATATCCCCGTAAAGGTGACACGCAAACCGTTTATTTGAATGCTGTCGTAAAAGACCCGTCTATCGAAATAGGCGACTATACCATTTACAATGACTTTGTTTCAGACCCGTGTCTGTTTGAGCAAAACAACGTATTGTATCATTATCCCATTAACCATGAACGGCTGATAATTGGAAAGTTCTGTTCTATTGCTTGCGGAGCAAAATTTCTGTTCAACTGCGCCAACCATACCCTGAAATCACTATCGACTTACACGTTTCCGCTGTTCTATGAAGATTGGGAATTGGATAAGGCAAATGTAGCTTCTGCTTGGGACAACAAAGGCGACATCGTAATAGGCAATGATGTATGGATAGGCTATGAAGCTGTAATTATGGCCGGTGTCCATATCGGTGACGGGGCTATTATTGGAACAAGGGCGGTTGTGACGAAAGATGTGCCGCCCTATACCATTGTGGGTGGTGTCCCTGCCAAAGAGATACGAAAGCGGTTCAGTCTTAATATAATAGAACAGATGCAGGATTTGAAATGGTGGGACTGGTCGGTAGATAAGATACGGGAGTTTTTGCCTTATCTGAAAGATGGACGTTGGGATAAATTATAGGCAGTATGAAATCAATCAAGAATCTAATTTCACTCGGCTATTTGCTGATGGCATTATTGGTTATCGGCATAATGTATATTTGGTATAAAGAATGGTGCGATTTAGAGAAATTGGAAGTTCAAAATCGTCATATAGATACTTTTCGCCAAGAATCGCACAAAATATTTGTTTTTCTTATTGAGCTATCTTTATCGGGCGAGACAGTATTGGAGTGGAAAGATGCAGATTTGGAACATTACCATACCCGGCGTATAGCAATCGACAGTATGCTCTGTCGTTTCAAAGTTACCTATCCGGCAGAGCGTATAGACAGTGTACGCCATCTTCTCGAAGATAAGGAACGACAAATGCGTCAAATCGTGCAAGTACTTGAACAGCAACAAGCCATCAACGATAAGATCACTCGTCAAGTACCCGTAATCGTACAGAAAAGTGTGCAGGAACAGCCGCAAAAACCGAAGCGGAAAGGATTTCTCGGCATATTCGGCAAGAAAGAAAAGCCAAAGCTAACCGTGACCACAACAATGCTCCGTTCCCTTGACTGGGACATGATAGCCGAGCAACGGGCGCAAAGCCGCCGTCTGTCGGAACACACCGACAGCCTTGCGGCACGAAACGCGGAACTTAATCGGCAATGGCACGGATTTATACGCCAGATGGATAAAAAGGTGCAAGCCGATCTACAAAAACGGGAAGCCGAGATAACCGCCATGAGGGAACAGTCGTTTATGCAGATAGGTAGCCTGACTGGATTCGTCCTCCTTCTGCTGGTAATCTCATATATCATCATACACCGTAATGCCAACCGAATCAAACGGTACAAACAGAAAACGACTGATTTAATAGGACAGTTGCAACAGTCGGTAGAGCAAAACGAGGCTCTGATAGCCTCTCGCAAGAAAGCCGTGCATACTATCACGCATGAACTGCGCACGCCGCTGACAGCGATAACGGGTTATGCCGGACTGGTGGAAAAAGAGAATGACATAGAACGAATCGGGCGTTATATCTGTAACATCCGGCAATCTTCCGACCGTATATGCGAAATGCTCAACACGTTGCTAAGTTTCTTCCGTTTGGACAATGGCAAGGAACAGCCGAACATTTCTCCTTGCCGGATTTCGGCAATCACGCACATTTTTGAAACGGAGTTTACGCCCATCGCCATGAACAAGGGGCTGGCTCTTACCATAACGAATCAAAAGGATACTATTGTCTTGACCGATAAGGAGCGTATCCTGCAAATCGGCAACAACCTGCTGTCAAACGCCATCAAGTTCACGGAGAACGGTGGCGTTTCTCTGACAACGGACTACGATAACGGTGTCCTGAAACTTATCGTCGAAGATACGGGTACGGGCATGACCGAAGAGGAACAGCAACGGGTGTTCAATGCGTTTGAACGCCTTTCAAATGCCGCTGCGAAAGACGGCTTCGGATTGGGTTTGTCCATCGTGCAAAGTATCGTGGCGATGCTCGGCGGAACAATCAAATTGGAAAGCGAGAAAGGCAGAGGCAGCCGTTTTACGGTGGAAATACCCGCACAGGTTGCCCAAGAACAACAACCACAACAGGCAGCCCGGAATTATACCTGCAACAATGAGAGATACCATGATGTCATTGCCATCGACAATGACGAGGTGTTACTATTGATGCTGAAAGAAATGTATGTACAGGAAGGTGTACACTGCGAAATCTGTACCGATGCAGCGGAACTGATGGAAATGATACGCCGGAAAGAATACAGCCTGCTTCTGACGGATCTGAATATGCCGGAGATCAACGGCTTCGAGCTGTTGAAACTGCTGCGCACCTCTAATGTTGGCAATTCAAAGACTATCCCGGTAGTCGTGACAACCGCTTCTGGCAGTTGCAGCAAGGAGGAACTTATGGAACGTGGATTCGCCGGATGCCTGCTCAAACCGTTCTCCATATCGGAACTGATGGAGGTTTCAGACAAATGCGCCATGAAAGGCAACCGGAATGAAAAGCCGGACTTCACCTCCCTGCTGTCCTACGGCAATGAAGCCGTCATGCTGGATAAACTGATAACGGAAACCGAAAAGGAAATGCAGGCAATCAGGGAAGCGGGTTTAAAGAAAGATCTTCAAGAACTGGACGCCCTGACACACCACCTGCGAAGTTCATGGGAGATACTCCGTGCCGACCAACCGTTAAGGGAACTTTATAGACTGCTTCATAGCGATGGCACACCTGACGATAAAACAATTGGCAATGCTGTAAAAGCTGTGCTGGATAAGGGTTCGGAAATCATCCGGCTGGCAAAAGAAGAAAGGAGAAAATATAATAATGGATAAGACAAAAATCATCGTAGTGGAGGACAACATCGTGTATTGCGAGTTCGTCTGTAACCTGCTGGCACGCGAGGGATTCCACACCGTGCAGGCTTTCCATCTCTCGACCGCGAAGAAATATCTGCAACAAGCCGCAGACGGGGACATCGTGGTTTCCGACCTGCGCCTGCCCGACGGCAACGGTATCGACCTGCTGCGCTGGATGCGCAAGGAGGGCAGGATGCAGCTCTTTGTCATCATGACCGACTATGCCGAAGTGCATACGGCGGTGGAAAGCATGAAACTCGGCTCGCTGGACTACATACCCAAGCAGCTTGTAGAAGACAAGCTCGTCCCTCTGCTCCGTACCATATTAAAAGAACGGCACGCAGGACGAAGCCGTATGCCCCTGTTCTCGCGTGACGGCTCGGCGTTCCAAGCCATCATGAAGCGGATAAGGCTGGTAGCCCCAACCGACATGAGCGTGCTGATATTCGGGGAGAACGGCACGGGCAAGGAGCATATAGTCCACCTGCTGCACGACAAGGGCAAGCGGGCAGGAAAGCCGTTTGTGGCTGTGGACTGCGGTTCGCTCACCAAAGAACTTGCGCCGTCGGCTTTCTTCGGACACGTCAGAGGCGCATTCACGGGTGCGGACAGTGCCAAGAAAGGTTATTTCCATGAAGCCGAAGGCGGCACGCTGTTCTTGGACGAGGTGGGCAACCTCGCACCGGAAACCCAGCAGATGCTTCTGCGTGCCATACAGGAACGGAGATACCGCCCGATAGGTGACAGAACGGACAAAAATTTCAATGTCCGTATCATCGCCGCTACCAACGAGGATCTGGAGAAGGCGGTCAATGAAAAGCGTTTCCGGCAGGACCTATTATACCGCCTGCACGATTTCGAGATAACCGTCCCGCCGTTGCGCGACTGTCAGGAGGACATCATGCCTTTGGCTGAGTTCTTCCGCGAAATTGCGAACCGGGAACTGGAATGCGATGTCATCGGCTTTGACGGGGAAGCCCGCAAGACATTGCTAATCCATGCGTGGCCGGGCAATGTCCGCGAGCTTCGTCAGAAAATCATGGGCGCGGTGTTGCAGGCACAGACGGGTCTTGTCACGAAAGAGCATTTGGAACTTGCCGTGACAAAACCTAACTCACCCGTCAGCTTCGCCCTGCGCAGCGATTCGGAAGACAAGGAACGTGTTTTACGCGCATTGAAGCAGGCGAACGGTAACCGTAAGGTTGCCGCCGAACTGCTCGGGATAGGCCGTACGACGCTGTACAACAAACTGGAAGAATATGGATTGAAGTATAAATTTGAGCAACTATAGCCAGTAATTCACTGGATTTGTATGATTTTGATTATCAGAATTTGGTTAATTCTCAAAATAATATTATCTTCGTATTGAGCTGTTTGAAATGATTGGGAATCATGCAAAATGATGAAGACAGGTGGTTTCTAAACCATTACCTATATCTCTATTATTAGCTTGTAATTTATTGATATCAATCATACATTAGTTAGTGCAACAAATGTGAAACCTGCAAAGATAAAGACATCACGGATAATGGTGATACGCTCTAACGGAAATTCCTTGTGATAGATAGTGAGTAGTTCATCCATTGTCAAGAACTCACGGATAACTTCTTTCATTGGTTATCTTCTTCAAGCACTTCATGTAGCGGATAACCGTATTCTGCTGGCACTCCTTTTCCGTTTTGAGATAGAACTCAAAAGCACGCACCAGTTCGCCATTGACTTCCGACAATGGCAAATCCTCCTTACCGTATTTTAGTTTGATAAGTTCTGCAAGGTAACGCTTACAGCTTTCATAACGGCGGACGGTAATCAAGGCATAATCTTTTCCTACAAGTTCACGGCATTGGTCGTTATGCTCCTGCATGGTTCCGATAAGTGTACGGATAACTTCAGAGGCTTTGTCTTGTCCGAAGAACTTTTCTTGCAACAGGCGGGCAGTGATGAACTGCCCTTGTTCTTCCAGTTCATTGAAAGTCTGGTGGAGTTTGATTCTTGCATCCTCGATATAAGCATTCAAGTCGCAGGATTTGCGGCTCTTGCCTTTGGCGCACTCCTTCGCCTGATTCCACAAGGCTGGTTCGATGCTCTTACGGATATTGTTTTCCACTCGCACACCGTTCACGGTGATACGCATACATACGAAGGCTTCCCCGTTTTTCAGCAGTTTGGCTTTCTTGATAAAGAAAAGCACATTGAATGAGTCTCTTTTCATGTTCTTACAGTTTTTCGTTGTACAAAAGTAGGAAACCATGTACGCTTTTTTGATACGCAAAATGTTGCAAATCAGAGAGAAGTAATCTTATTCGGTGGAGATTTGCGCTCCACCTCTTTTGCTCCACCTTTTGGAACACCAATAACGGTAATATTCTGCCGTTTTTTGCGTCCTCTCGGAAAACAAAAAATCCCGATTTCGTTTGGAAATCAGGATTTTACTGTCTTTTGCCTTTCTTCTAAGTGGTGCCACCAGAACCTGAGTTTCTGAATGAATACGAACAGTTTTGAATGTGCGATTCAGACAAAACGCTGAATAATAGTGCAATATGAATTGTAGTGAATTTTGCCGATTTTCAGATTTATTCAAAAAACGTGGTGACCTGCGTGGTGACCCAACTTGACAAATTGCGGTTTGGATTGTTATATTTGCAGAACCAAAGTGGCTGACTGTGAATAACAGTGAACGCCTCTTTTCAAAATTTTTACTCCGAAAAAAAATATGGCAACAACACCCTCTCCAAAGAAATTGACCCCATTTCACATCCGAAACAAGGACATAGGTAAAGAGTCCGCGACACTCTTTATCCGCATACATACCCGTAAGATTGATGTGCTGGTATCGACCATGCTTCAAGTCGAGGTTGCCGACTGGCAGAAAGCGACGGCATCCCCTCGCGCATGGCTGGCGCATCAAAAGAAGAACTATCAGCTTCACGCCAAACTGATACAGATAGAGGGCATCGTCAAGGCTCATCTTGCAAAGGTGAACTTTGACCGTGAGGCACTTGACATGGATGTGCGTTATATTTCCGAGCCGGAGAAGGTGGACGCTGAACGCCGGGCGATGGAGGAAGCCGCCGAAGCCGAGCGAAAGGCTATCGCAAAACGGGAGGCGGCGAAAGAAAATGCCCGCAAGAAAGCCGAGGAAAAGAAACGTATCGAGGATGAGAAGAACCGCCTTATCTGGCCGTTTCTCGTTCAGTTTGTCGATGGCATAAAAGCGGGGCGCGCAAGATTGGCAGTGACGACTATGCGCCCGGTACCTGCAAGGCGTGGAAAAGTTTTATCGGGGTTTATGAGGGTTTCGACCCATTGCACAAATTCGGATGGACGGATATTGACCGCGCGTTTGTGTCTCGATACATCAACTATTTGCAGAAGCACGGCTACATGGCGAAAGTGATCAACAAGCATCTGACAAACTTGAAGACTCTTATCAATGCCGCCTTTATTGACGGCGTACACGACAACCAAAGGGCGTCAAAAAAGATTAAAGACCGTGACAAGGCTGTCGAAATCTATCTCACCGAGGAGGAACTGCAAGCCCTCTACGAAATGCCGCTGACCGGTAAGAAAGAACATTTCCGTGATGTTTTTCTCATTGGCTGCTATACCTGTCAGCGCGTGAACGATTACAACAACCTTAATGCCAACAACTTTGAGACCACCCGAAAAGGAACGCGCATAATCCGTCTTGTCCAGCAGAAAACCAAGACTGAGGTGACAATCCCTATTCTCAATGAGAACCTTATCACCATCTGCGAGAAATACGGCTACAACATACCGAAAGCCAACGAGCAGGTGCTGAACCGTTACATCAAGGATATTCTGAAAGACCTGTCGGAGCAGTTGCCGTCACTGAAAGAGAAAGTGCCGACCAAGCTCACCATGAAGCAGAAGGAGGCATTGAGAAAGGAGAAGAAAGAGCCGGAAACCGACCTTAACGGCAACGTGATCGTGCCACGCTATGACTGCGTGACAAGTCACACAGCTCGACGCACTGGCATTACTAATATGTATCTCAGCCATAAATACACTATCCTCTAGATGATGCACGTCAGTGGACATAAGACGCAAAAGACCTTCATGGATTACATCAAACTATCCTCCGAAGAGATAGCCGATGAAATCGCCGCCATGTCGAAGAAAGAGAGTGATCTGTGGTAAAATATATCCTTACTCCCCAAATATGGTCAAATGACCATATTTGGGGAGTGGCACCTCTAATCTTTTCATTAATAGCTGTTAATTCAAAATAAATTCGTAACTTTGCATTGCTATATGATTGATGTATTTTCGTATAAATCTTATGTTCATACCTCAGAATATTGTAGATGATCTTCGGCAGAGAGATTGTGAAGAGCTGGCAGATAGACTCGGAATTGAAATCAGTAGGCATAAAGCCTATTGTTTTTTGCACTCCGAATCTGTTCCCAGTCTATCATTCCATCCCTCAAAGAAAAATGTATGGCATTGCTTTTCATGTGGTAAGGGCGGCGATGCTATCAGTTTTATGATGGAGTATGAGAGATGTGGATTTACTGAGGCATGCGAAAAGTTATGTGCAATTTATGGCATGGTACTCCCAAGCGGGAAGCCAACATATGTGCCTAAAAGAAGGTTGACCTCCCAATCTGTTTCGAGGCGGAATAATTTGGACTTTGATAAACCGTTTGATGCTGAGATAGCTGAATGGTTACTTGATAATTTGATTTTGACTCATAATGCTCAACATTTTTTATTCGAAAAGAGAAAACTAAACGAAGAAATTATATACAAAATAGGGATTAAGGCACTAGATGACAGCCGGACAATAAGCCGAACGGCATGGAGGAAATTTGGTGAAGAACGATGTCGCGCAAGTGGGTTGTTTGGAGAAAAAGGTTATCTATCTTTTTGGGTCCCCTGTATAATTTTTCCATACAGAGATAGAAATGGTAAATTATTGGGGCTGCAATCACGGTATATTGGGGATGACAAAAAAGTGCCTCGGTTTCAATTTCTATCTTGTCAAAAGACACATCTCTTCAATATGCCATTGCTGAATGAATTTATGGTTGATAAAGATCTTTATCTCACGGAAGGAGTAACGGATTGCCTGGCTGTGTTATCGAGCGGAAAAGCCGCAATAGCTATTCCAAGTGCCACAATTATACCTGAAGATGATTTATCCCTATTGGAAGGATATAAATTGAAAATGATGCCCGACAATGATGAGGCTGGTTGGGATGGATTTATGAAACTACGACTGGCCTTAGCGAAAAAAGGAATATCCATATTTAAAGAAGATATTCCGGCAGAATACAAGGATTATGGCGAATGGTATTTTTCTAATAGAGATTTTTAATTATGAGGATAAAACCGACTGACATATTTTTGAGTTACTCCAAATTTAAAGGAGAACTTATTAACGAGTTTGAAAAAGATTTAAGGAGTAAGGAAACTATGGAATCAACTCGAAGATTACATGGTTCAAAGGAAAATAGCTTATTCAGTCTTGAAGATAAGTATTATTTACTGACATATATCTTTGATCTCCATAATATAGACGTTATTGAATCAATCAGAAAAGGAAAATTTCCGATTGAAAAAATTGATGTCAAAAGATTCATATGGCAAAATCCTCAATTGATGTTTTACCGCTATATTCTCCTCAAGGATCAGGAGCGGAAGTATAATATTGGTTATTTTACAGAAAAACTCCGTTTAATGATAAAAATATTAGTGGATTTGAATATCTTTTTCTTGGATACCTATATTCTCTGCAAAGTAATGGATATGATATTCAATTGGAACCAACTTGAACAAAAAACACGACCCAATACAAGACCTCTTAGAATAGGATTTAATAATATCCTTATGGTAGAGCATAAAGCCGGAAAGCTTCACTTAATAATAAATGAAAATGGACTAAGAGATTTTGATGTATATAATACAGGCAAACTTAATTTGGGACTTTACTCGGAAGAAGATTTATTGTATTGCCGCAAGGTCTCTGTACCGAATTTCAATCAAGACGTCCGAGAGGCGATTTTTAGAGGAGAAATCAGCGAGAACAAAAAATTTAAATGGAGTGTACTTCTACCTGATCCGGAAGTTGACAGTCCACTCTATAAGGATATATCTGAGTGGATGAATATGATCGGATTTACATCGAATAATTTTAAGAACAAAAATTAAACGTAAGCACAATGAGTGATATGGTCTCTAATAATATTGATGAACTGAAAGGTGCTCCACTATTTAAGTTTATCACTTCCTATAGAAATATATATCGAGCTATATATGCTCTTGAATCATATATTGACGAACTTTATCTTTTAGGCACCAAGGCAGATAGGTCTAATGCAAAGAAAAATTCCACAGAATCAGATAGTCAACTGCATAATAAGAGCGATTTGGAGTTATATTACATCCTTCATGACAAATACAATTGGAATGTGATTAATGAGGTGATAACGGCATGTCAGGCCAGGATTGAAGATGTCATTCTCAAGAGCGATGAATACTTTGAAACTTCTGTTTTCTTCTCTTTAAAGAAGTATGATACTGAAAAAGAAAAATTAAGATTCAGACCCCTGCATACAGCATCTCTTGTGGATCAGATATGCATGGTTGCTATGCTACAAGTATTAATGTTTGAGGATAACGATGAAATAGATGACATACCAAGTGCGATGCCTCGGCGTTTTCCGTCAGATTTGCTTAAGTCAATTCCGGATAATTTCTATGGGAATCGCGGCTCCTTGAAATTAGAACGCATCTATGAAAAATGGGCTCCGAACTATCAGGCATATAACCAGAAGATTGTGGAATCATGCACCAAGTATAGCAGAAGCCATAAGTATGAATACGAAGTGTCGCTTGACATCAAGGAGTTTTTCCCATCTATTTCTCCATTTTACTTATTTGTAAAGATTTGCGATATCCTCAAAGAAAGATATCGTAATAAGGTAAATAAATTTACCGAATCAGATCCAATTAACAGTGAGGAGAAAATCTATCACCAAAACCTAACTATTCTTAAAAGAGCAACTGCAAAGCTCTTATTTCTAAAAGTTAAGGATGGTGATAAAATCATAGATCCCGCATTTGATTATTATGGAGATGAAGGTGCCGAACCAAGATTTAAAGACCATACCGATCTATTCGCCAAAGGAGTTGCGCAAGGGCTCCCACAATCTTATTTCTTCGGTAATCTGTGTATGACGGATGTACGCAGGAAGATTATGGGTGATGATATGTTCAAGGGCAAGGATTATTTCTATGTGGATGATTCCGTGATCTATGTCAAAGGATATGATGAAGATTTAAAAAATCAATTTAATGATAAGATAAAAAAACTGAATAAAGCCCTAGAAGAGCTGGCTTCTATTGAAGAGCTGGAACTACGTTGGGAAACATCCTTGAAAGACTCTAGTGATTGCTCATCTCTGTTTGAAGACCTAAAAAAATATTGCGGAAAGGCCATAGACTTCCACAAGAAACTGGAGGATAAATACAAAATTGTGTTTCATGAAGATGGAAAAAGCAGCATTCAAACTATTGATGTCGCAGATCGAGTCATAAAGTCAATGGGAGGTCTGGGACGTAATGCTTCTGGGACGTCCTCAATCTTTACAGAGGGAGATGACCGACGCATCTCAAAGGAGAAAATGAATGCCCTAAATGATTATGCATGGAATATTATCAAACAGAAAGAACAGGAGAATGGTGCTCATGTAGGGAAGACCGTCAATAATGATAATACCCTTCAACTTAAAGTCTTTAAAAGATTCCGAAAAATTTTCTTATCCAGAAATATGTGGCTCGATACTATGGATTCTGGAAATATAGAGGAAGGACTTAAGGACTGGTTCCTGAGATTGTTGACCCCCGAGGGATTAGAAATTCGCAATAAATACTCTTCCCCAGTTGAAATGGCTGAAGATTCAAACGTGCCCAAAGTAGTATCCGTATATTCGTCTGATATGGTATTCAGCAAGGGTAAAAAAGAGTTATGGTTCGAACTTACCGATAAGGAATCTTTCCGAGCAGAAGCACTACAGCTATTAAAATGCAGCTCTTTAGAGTACGCAAGAGAACTTAAAGATCAGATAACAAAATTTGAAGAGTCATTTTCTACGGTGCATAATAGCTCTTCTTCTCATCTATATTTTCATAAATATATTGAAGGTGTCATCTCCGCGCGAACTATAAGTGGAGATAAGTATGAAAGTCTGCGCAAAAGTTTTCGTAATAATTTTCCAGCTGCAGCCAATATTGATACCGCTAAAGCTATCGATCGATTAAGAGAGTTTATTCATCGGGAATTCTATTTTATCTTTTCTCCGGATAAGAATGCCAATAAAGAAACCCAACAAAAGAGTGACGCGACTTCGCCCATGGCTGGAGCAAAAGAGGGTATATATTTCATGGAGCATATATCCGAGGAATTCAAACGCAGAATACTCAACGCTTATTTTTCAGTATTAGTAGGTGTTAATCCGTCAGAGGAAGTTCCATTTGTAAAGACAAGAGGCGGTAATATAGATTATGCGGCATTTCGGATCCTTGTCTGGCTTAGGAATCCTCATTTCGACTTTAAAGATTTCTGGCACTTTCTGTCAAAGATTGAATACCATGCACTTCCAGAAAGAATGATTGTAGACAACGGTCTTCCCGAAGTGGTCAAAATATTTATCCTACAAATATCGGATCCAGAGAAAGTGGACCACCTCATATTAACTCACAGGATTGTAAAAGGATTGTGGCAGAATGGATCGAAGTTCTTAAATTCATATACCCTACACAATGAGGAGCATGCCGTGAAACTGATTATCCTTTCTATGGAAATAATAAGACGTATTGATTATTTTCAGTTAAAGCAGCTTGATTATTATATTCTTTTTTTGGCATGTTATCTACATGACATCAGTATGGTTATTCATCCTGATTTGCAGCGTTTTTGTCATGCTGAAGAGCAGAACATAGAATTGATGGATAGGTATCTGACTGAAATGAAAAATAAAGCCAATGAATGGGAGAAGAATGTATCCATGACAGGTGATCCTGAATGGTTCGTTAATTTCTGGAAATCTTTTGGCGTGAAAATGACAGCAATATTCAATGAAGTGTTTGATTACTTTGAATCCGATGTCAGGGATAAACATCCCAAAGAAAGTGCCCTGTTTATAAAGAATAAACGGCACGACCTTTTTCAATATCTTGAAGAAACAATAGTTGAAGCAGTAGCGAAGGCTGGAGAAGACCATGGTAAAGATATTCATAATGTTTATGACATGCGTTCCTCGGCTAAGGATGATGTAGTTAGCTCCAAATACATTTCCATCCTTTTACGTCTTGCTGATTTGATGGATGTGTCCAACGACCGGATAAATTACCATCTCCTTAATGAAAATGTAAATCATTTATCTACAACATCAAAATTCCATTGGATTTCACATCTCATTACTGACGAGATAGCCCTGATTCCCAACTATGAAGTAGGCTATGATTCTATTACGGATAAGAAAAATAAGGATAAAAGGATATATTTTATCCGAGAGACACTCAGATTCTATCTCATTCTTAACATGAAGAGCTTGGAACCAATAGAGAAAAGGGATGATGAGGGATGTCAGTATTGGCGCAAAACAGACTATAACACAGACATAACTCCGGTTCGGTATAAGGATTTCGAAGGGATATCTTTACGATTCAAGGAAAGTCCGTGTAAAGAGATAGCATGTCCGATGGTATGCCGATGGATGAATAAGAAACATAATTGGTTTTTCCCTGAGCTAGCAAAACTCCAAAGTTATCTAAACACAGTAAACTATGAGCCGTTTAGGACGGAGATTGAAGTCAATATATTATTTAAGGACTTTTCAGACATAAATCTCAAGCCTTCTCTGTTCGATGATGTAAGACGTTTCTTAAAAAATGAGCATAATGAGTAGTAAACATAGCTTTATAATACATCGGTTTGAAGAGTTTTCTCGGATAACTGAAGTTCTGACCGAAGGTTTTGTGCCTAATTATCATGAAGAGGATCTCAGACTCTCAAAGGCCCCTACTGATGTGAGGTATATGGGCATACCAATGGTTTCATTTGGAGATATTGAAGATAATGATATTTCCGAATTTATGAAGAATGCAAATCCTGATTACGGCGAGTATGCTATCATGATGAAAAAGGAATGGGCATTACGGCAGAAATGGATGAGTCCCGTATGGTATCTTACGGATGAAATGTTAAATCGACTAACTAGAAATTGGAAAGCTTGGTTGGAAGACGGGATAGCCGGATACTGTAAAAAATATATATCCGAGTGGAAAGGAAGTCCATATAATAATTACGCAGAACGAGAATGGAGATATACAGTACCGATAACAGAAGTTAAATGGATTTTAACCAAAGAGGCTTACGATACATGGCGCAGATACCCAGTTCTGAAAAAGAGACCAGCCCCGACAGAAGAACTCAAAAAACATACCTTAAAGTTCGATATTGAGGACATAGAGGGAATTGTCGTATCTGATAAAAAAGCCCGAGAAGAGATAACCACATTCCTTCATACAACAGAGCTTTTCTCAGGAACAAGAAGAACTCTATCTTCACCTGAAATAAATAAATTATTAGATTTAGTGATAGTAACTGAGTAAAAATACGGTTGGTACAATGGCTTGTTAAAAGCGGGGACGGGCGCGTCCGTCCCCAAGAGCGTAAAGCAGGTATAAATTACTGGCAATACAAAAAAGAAAAAAGGAGACCGAAGTCTCCTGGAGATTAACTGATTTTGTATTGCTCTTATGTATAATCAATTAACCTCGCAGCAAAGATCGCAAATTTTTGCGTTGCTGCAAAGAAAAACTCAGAGAAAAGAGATCGCCCTCATCGTAGGGTGCAGTCAGTCAACGCTTAGCCGCGAACTTCGTCGAAATTCCACGGCCAAGGGACACTACCTTTGGGAGAAAGCTCACGCCAAAGCGATGGATCGCCGCAAACGCACTACATCCAACCGAAAGCTTGACAGTATTCTTGTATGGCGGATAAAACAGATGATCACCGATCATCTGTGGTCGCCGGAACAGATCCGTGGAGTATTGGGGAAAGAGGGCATAAGTGTCTCGATACAGAGCATCTACAATATCATCAATGCCGACGTCAGCGGCGAGTTGCGCAAGCACAGACGTCACCCGAACTTCAGGCGGCGCCCCAAAGCGGAGCGCAAACCGACGAAAGCAACCAACATCCCCGACCGCACAAGCATACATGAGCGTCCGTCAGAGGCCGACGGGCACCGCTTCGGAGATTTTGAGATGGATCTGACCGTGGACTCCTACGGACACGCTATACTTGTCCTTCTGGAACGTCTTACAGGATTTGTAATGATGGAGAGACTGCCTTACGGCAAGAGAGCCAAGCCATTGTCCGAGGCTGTCGTAAGATTGCTTTTCGCTTATCGCAAATGCGTCAGAACCATCACGACCGACAACGGAAGCGAGTTCACGGCACATTCCGACATTACCGCCGGACTTCGCATGAAAGGGCGTGATGATGTCATTGTCTATTTTGCCGATGCTTACTGTTCATGGCAGAAAGGAGCAGTCGAGAATGTGAACAAGCTCATTCGTCAGTACATACCTAAGAAATCTAATTTCAACAGCTTCTCTGACAGATTTATTATGGATGTCGCAAAGAAAATTAACCTCAGACCGAGAAAAAAACTCAGATTCTCTAATCCAAAAACTGAGTTCTTCAAACAAATCGATAATTTTGCACTTGCCAGTTGAACCTGCACATTTACTGAATATCCCTAATTAGCCAACTAATTCATACCTAAAATATTGCGGATTAGTTGGCTTTTTTGTATCTTTAGGTATTTCCCCGTAAATACGGTTTGGCAGCCAAAACGGGGGAAATACCCCAACTAAGATGTGGCAAAAATATGAAATATTTCCGAGATTCAGCCAACATTCGGCTTTACAGAATTCGATATTCTGAAAAAATATCGCAAGAGTTTTCATGAGAGTGAACTTGGCAGGCTTCATTCCGTGTTCCCGTTTGAGCGTATAGCCAAAGAAGCAGGCCTGTCGGAGCAGCGTCTGGGACGTAGGAACATTTTCAGTCCTTGTGCCAAGATTGCCCTTATGGTACTGAAGGCCTATACCGGTTTCTCCGACAGGTAGTTGGTGGAACACATTAACGGTAACATACACTATCAGATGTTCTGCGGAGTTATGATAGACCCATCCTTTCCAATAACGAACTTCAAGATAATCAGCGCTATCCGTAATGAGACAGCCTCCCGTCTTGACATTGACGCTCTTCAGGAGATGCTTGCCTCACACTGGAAACCTTATCTTGAGAACCTCCACGTGTGTATGACCAATGCCACCTGTTATGAGAGCCACATGCGTTTTCCCACTGACATGAAGCTCCTTTGGGAAAGTATCGTGTGGCTTCACAGGCATATCTGCTGTCATTGCAGCGATCTAGACATTAGGCGTCCGCGCAACAAATATGCGGATGTCTCGACCGCCTACCTGTCCTACAGCAAGAAAAGAAAGAGGAAGGCTTCAAGGACGCGCATGCTCAAACGGCGCATGCTCAAGCTTCTGGAGAAGCTCATCATGCAGAGGGACGGGATTGATAAGGAGTACGGTGCCTCACTCCGCTATACGCAGGATTACCTGAAACGGCTTTCCGTAATCAGAAAGGTCCTTGTGCAGGGGAAGGAACTGTTTGAAGGCGGGAAGGTCAGCGGCCGTATTGTCAGCATCGACCGCCATTATGTACGCCCCATCGTAAGAGGCAAGGAGGCAAAACCGGTTGAGTTCGGTGCAAAGGTCAACAACATACAGATAGACGGCATATCCTTCATCGAACATCTCTCCTTCAAGGCCTTCAACGAGGGTATACGCCTGAAGGATTGTATCCGACTGCAGCAGAGACTTATGAAGGCGAGAGTAAGATGCGTGGCTGCCGATTCCATATATGCCAACAACGCCAACAGGAAGTTCTGTACGAAATATGGAATATCCACTTCCTTTGTGTGCAAGGGAAGGGCGGCAAAGGACGAGCGGTTGAGAAAGGTGCTCAGAAGTGAACTCTCAAGGGAGAGAGCCACCCGGCTGGAAGGCAGCTTCGGCACTCAAAAGCAACATTACTCACTCTCAAGAATAAAGGCAAGGAAGAGGGGGACTGAGATCCTGTGGATTTTCTTTGGAATACATACGGCAAATGCTGTACTGATGATAGACAAAATCAAAAAAAGGAAGAATAAAGTGGCATGACATGACTTTACGGACTGAATCAGAAGAGGGCCATCGGACTTCTTCTGGAGTATCATGTCCTGCCGGATAAGTTCAGGCGATAAAACACAGAAAAATTACAATAAAAATAGCACATGAAGGGATTAGGGGGGCAACTTCATGTGCTATCTTCATTCTGTAACAGCGAATTTTTCACAAAATAATTATACTGTCATTTTACATTGGTTTCTGTATGCACTTAATTTGTTTTTTTTGGGAAATAAATCATCTTTGTTCACAGAAAGGCGTTCTTTTGATGTAATGCAAAACAAGATAGAATACAGAACTTTGCTCGTTTCTAAGTCGTTACCTATCACGAGACAGATTTATGCAAGTCATTAAATTTCAATGGTAAAGACAATTTGTAATGTCTCGCTGAATGTCGTTGTAGTCTGCGAACACTTCTTCGATATACTCTTTCAGTTCCTTGACTTCACGCTGTAGTTCATGTACCGGATTTGATGGTGGCAATGTCAACAACCGGCGCACGGCAACAAAAGCACGCATTATATTTATATTAACTTCTATCGCCAAATCGGAGTTAAGAACACTACTAAGCATTGCAACTCCCAACTCAGTGAAAGCGTAGGGCATATAACGAATACCACCCCTTTTTGAGGTGCAGTTTTTGCACCTCAAAGATTCCCATTCAGAATCAGTAAGTTCAAACATGAAGTCACTTGGAAAGCGTTTAAGGTTACTTTTCACCGAACGTTTTAAATACTTCGTCTCCGTCCCATACATTTCTGCCAAATCAAAATCCAGCATAACCTTTTGCCCACGTATGTCATAAATCTTACTCTGTATTACTTCGAGTTGTTCCATCTTATTCTACTTTGGTATTATTCTTTTAGCACAATTAAGGCAGGCGATTGATATACTGTCAGACTTGGGCTGTATTCTATTGAGGAATATCTTTTCTGCAAAAGTAAGCAAATGTGTTATGTAACAAGTAAGCGCCAATCAATATATATTGCTATATCAAAAAGAATCTGTATCTTTGACCATGAAAAGTCTACCAAAACAGTCTGATTCATCAATGTCGTTACTATACTGTTATTTCCAAGCAGGGGAGGCAGGCTTTTCATTAGTGATATTCAATACATTATAAAAGGTTATGATCTTATGCGAGTAATCAGCGGTATTTACAAACGAAGAAGATTCGATGTGCCACGAACATTCAAAGCACGTCCCACAACAGATTTTGCCAAAGAGAATCTGTTTAATGTACTCAATAATTATATCGACTTCGAAGAGGGAGTCAGCGCATTGGACTTGTTTGCCGGAACCGGAAGCATAAGTATCGAACTTGTATCAAGAGGCTGCGACCGTGTAATCAGCATTGAGAAAGAACCTGCTCATCATGCGTTCATCTCCAAAATAATGAAAGAGGTGAAGACAGACAAATGCCTGCCGATACGCGGGGATGTATTCAAATTCATCAAGGGCAGCCGCGAGCAGTTCGATTTCATCTTTGCCGATCCCCCTTACGCTTTAAAGGAACTGGAAACAATCCCCGAACTTATCTTCCAAAACAATTTACTCAAAGAGGGAGGCTTATTAGTATTGGAGCACGGAAAGGACAATAACTTTGAGGAAAATCCGTATTTTGTAGAAAGGAGAGTATATGGAAGCGTGAACTTCTCTATCTTTCGTTTTACAGCAATGGAGCCAACAAACGGACAATAGACTCTACCGCTTTTTGTCTCCACGAACGCTTCACCCAATTCTTTAAGAATATCTGCGTGCTTTCCCGTTGGTCTTGCAGGAATATCTCCTTCATCTCAAGTGCAGTGTTCACATCGTATATAAAGGCGTTCACCTCAAAATTATGCTCAAAGCTGCGGAAGTCCACATTGGTGGAGCCTACCGTAGAAAGCATATCATCCGAAACCATAAGTTTGGAATGCAGGAAGCCTTTTTTATAGAAATAAACCTTCACACCAGCTTGCATCACATCAGCCAGGTAGGAGCAAGAACCAAGATGGGTGATTCTATTATCGGCATGTTCCGGCAACATCAAACGTACGTCTACTCCGGATAATGCCGCCGTCTGCATAGCAGCCAATATTTGTTCGGTCGGCAAGAAATAAGGTGTTTGCATATAGAAATATCTCCTTGCACCAGTTATGGCTACGGTCAGTCCCTGCATGATTTCTTTCCAAGGACCGATAGGTTCGCTGGTAACGATCTGTACCAGTGAATTTCCATAAGAGTCTATTTTCGGGAAATAACGGGAAGCGGTTATCAGAGTACGGTCTACGAAATACCAATCGAGCAGAAAAGCCGTCTGCAAACCGTGTACCGCCTTACCTTCTATCATGATGTGCGTGTCTCGCCAGATTCCCCAAGAGAAACCACGCATATAACGTTCCGCCAGATTCATTCCTCCTACAAAGCCTACCTGCCCGTCGATAACAACAATTTTCCTATGATTCCGATAATTCACCCTACTTGTGAATAAGGGGAAGCGGACTTTCAAGAAGCTCCTCACTTCAATACCCGCATTACGCATTTCCTCAAAAAAGCGGTTAGGAACATGCCAGCAACCTACGTCATCATAAATCACCCGTACCTCAACTCCCTGCATGGCTTTCTCTATCAATACATCTCTGACCATACGCCCGATAGCGTCATCCTCAAAGATATAATATTCCATGTGGATATGCTGCTTCGCTTTTTGCAATTCACACAGTAAAGACTGAAGTTTGGTATAACCTTCCGTATAGACAGCCACCCGGTTTCCTTCGAACGGGAAAGCTTGGTTGGTATGCTGGAATAGTTGGATAAGACGGGAATATTCGTATTGGACTTCCGAGCAATCTTGCGCCAAGTATTCCGCCATCGGTTTCTTGAGGAGACGGTCATAACTCTTCCTCCCGATAATCCGTTCGCGACGCTGGCTGCGCCCAAAGAAAAAATAAAAGACAAGACCTACAATGGGCAGAAAAAGCAAGATCAGTATCCAAGCCATAGTCTTAACCGGATTCCGGTTGTCAAGGATAATGATAACAATCGTACCGATGATGGCTCCGAAATAGAGAATATCAAAAGCCACCGTTGCAATCTGAGCAAGTATGTAATTCCAGTCTATCATAGGAATCTCTTCTTAAAGCGGATACTAAGCAACAAATATAGAGTAATTTATCGGATAAACAAAAAAGTCCCGGCAACAACTCTCGTTCGTTACACCGGGACTCCCTTTTTATCTGTATTCACTTATCCTCAAAAACGCATCATCCGTCCCGAGCCACCGCCGTGTGGTCCACGCGGTCCACGATGACCACCTCCATCAAATCCGCCTTGACGCATATTGCCACGAGCTTCTTTATTTCCAAAGACATTCAGACGATAAGAAAAACGAAGCATACAGTAGCTGTTTATTCCATTATACTCGGAAACGGAACGCATATCGGCCGTCAACGAACGACTGATATTGGACTGCTGTCTCAGAATATCGTATATCTCTAAACTGATTGTCGCGGCATTACCTTTCAGGAAGTTCTGGGCAATCTGCGCATTCCAGATAAGCTCATTCTTATTCATGCTGGCGTCACGATAGCCACGACGTGCATTGTTGGTTATGTTTGTCGACAATGTCATACTCCAAGGCAAAGAAATATTGGTGCTTGCTCCATATCCGAACGTATATGGTTCCTGATTGTTCTCCGGGCGCAACTCATTACGCTCGAAATTATAGTTGATCGAACCGTTAATAGTAAACTCAAACCAATCATTACGGAAAGTTCCATTCAGATTCTCACCCAAAGTCAACGTTGTACTCGTGTTCTTATCATTCACCTTAGTATCATTATTATAAAGGAAAGAAACATCGTTAGTATAGTTAGCACGTGAGAAAGAATGGATAGTGAAACGCTTGTCTCTCAAAGCTGTATTAAAGCCGAACATCCCCATTGCATTCCAATAACCATTAATATTTTCCGGTTGGGAAATTGTTCCACCCGTTGTCTGATTATAACGAGTAACATTGGAAATTTTGTTCTGGGTCATATTAAAAAATGCATGCGCCATCATCCCCCTCTGTTTATCCGCATTATAAGTATTGTAGAATAAGCGCATGGAATGATTGAAAGAAGGTTTCAATCCCGGGTTTCCCTTGGTGATTCTCAACGGATTGGAATCATCGGTCACATCCAACAGATTCTCCATACCCGGTTGACTAGCACGCCCCCGATAAGTAAACCGCAACTGGCTCACCTTAGAGAAACGGTAGCGGAAATCAATATTAGGAGCAAAATTGAATACATTTCTCTTTACAACTGTATCTATCTCAGATTTTTTATAAGTCAATGTCGTATTTTGTGGCTGCAAAGAGACTCCCAAGTTAAAACGATACTTCTCACGGATGATATTCAATCCCGCATTAACATCATGGTTGTAATATTTATATTTCGCATATTTACTTAAGTCCCTATCTTTATATTCCCAGTATCCGTCCGGCAAGTCATTTCCTAAATGCCAATCCCATTCCTGTCCCTTACCGTCATCGCCAGGCATCAAATCATAAGTACTTCTGTCACTCTCACTATATTTATATTGGAACTTATAACGCAACTGCAAGAATGTAGACTTTGCAATCGGTTCATTATATGTCAATTCTGCCGTATAGTCATAATTTTGAGTAGGAGAAGTTGTATACCGCCTGTTATCATCATCTTCTTTCGGTTCTTCCTTGTCAAAATAACGAGTCAACGACTCACTGAACTGCTCACTGTCATTATCACCATAATTAAATGTACCGCGAAAAGTGATATTTCGCCCCCGACTGTTCAATCTCCTATTTAACTGCAAACTCGCATTCGCAGACAAACTGTTGCTTTCAGACAGTGAGTTGCTATTACTCCCATTCACTCGAATTGCCTCTAATGGATCATCGGTTGCCCCCCACAAACTTTTATCCAAAAAGTCATTAGGATTAGATACTAAATTGAATGGATCACTGTCAAAAGTTCCCGATTCGGATTTAGAATGACTTTCAGACTTTCCATACGAAAAATTTGGACGAAAAATTATATTAGTCAGTGTATCGGGTCTCCATTCCAAACGGAAGTCAGCATTAAAATTCGTATTCTTGTTCCGGTTTCTGCTATTTGAGTTCGAATAGGAATTTCCATTCTGCAAGAAACGTTCCGAATAGTTGGTAGAAAGCGCATCTCGATCGCTAAAGTTATAACGGGCACTACCTCCTAGTTCCAATTTCTCCGACTGGGTAGCAAAGTTAGCTCCTAACATTTTGGTTGCAGTCAGTCCATTACTGTTTCGGAAACGGGGTCCACCACCTCCGGAAAATCCCTGATCGTTTACATTATTAGCCGAGCCAATCAAAGTAAACTGACTGTTATCAACAAAACGATTCAACATCAAGTTACTCCCATAACGGTCTTTCGTACCGACAGCCGCACTCGCATTTCCAAACCAGCCTTGGTTCATTCCCTTCTTCACCTTCAAGTCGAGAACCGTTTCTTCTTCTCCATCATCAATTCCCGTAACACGGGCCAAGTCAGATTTCTTATCATATGTCTTCAGTTTATCAATCATGTTAACCGGCAAGTTTTTCAGTCCGGTTTTCACATCACCGCCAAAGAACTCCTTACCATCCACCATGATCTTCTTCACTTCCTTACCATTGATCTTGACATTCCCCTCATCATCAATTTCCGCACCGGGAAGTTTTTTCACTAGTTCTTCGAGCATAGCTCCTTCAGGAGTACGGTAAGCGGAGGAATTATATTCCAATGTATCTTCTTTCACAGTCACTTGGGGAGCTTCGGCAGTAATCACAGCCTCCTTCAACATAACAGCGTCAGACTCCAGCGCTATCGTCCCCACACGCTTTTCCGTCATGTTCGCATAAAGATGAAGAGGTACATACTTTGTGAGGAAACCGATATAGGATACCTTCAAAAGATATTTCCCGGCCTTCACTTTGGGAAGAGTAAACCAACCTTGATTATTACTGGCAATACCGGCAGCATAAGCGCTATCGGGCAATGACAACAATTGAACTGTAGCCTGTGCCGCCGGCTCTTTCGAGTCGGACTCTACAACACGTCCCGAAACAGTAATCACCTTATTTTGTGCAAAAATAGAGAAGGTGCTCAGCAATAGCAACACCAACCCGACTGAAAATCTTTTCATTTACCTTATTTACGATTATATTAGTAGCAATAGCAATGTTCTTTTGACAAATAAGATCGTAAAAGGTTTAATCGGGAAGATAATTATCTTTTAAAGAATCGATCAACGAGCGCTTTTTTCAGACCAAACTCCAGACAAAGCACATTAAAGACTAGGAAAGTAAGAAAAGAAGAAGTATCAACATTGATGACATCTCCTTGCATAACGCGCCATAACATCCCTCCAAAGACAAACAGGAACGTCAGAAAGATTGCATTCCGAACAGCCGCATTACGAATCTGCTCCGTTTCACGACTTTCATGCTTACTAAAAGCAAAGATTATCAACAAACATCCTGCCATCATCAGCAACTTTGTACATTCTTTATAAAACAACAGATTGCTGTCGGTCACCATCCCTTGCATCACCAGAATAAAAGGAATGAACAGAGCTACCAACAAGACAACATATCCCAAAGGACGACAATAGACAGGTAATAATGCTTTCATAATTGAATGATTGAACGTTTTAACGAGACAAAAGTAAGCAAAAAAGATAATTTTATATACATTTGCAGACAGAAAAGCAAAAGAATCATGAGTAAACAAGAAGTTATTCTCTGTGAAAGCTTGGAAACAAGCCTGCGCCGTGCCATCGAACAGTGTCCGCACGACAAATTATTCATTCTTACAGACGAGCATACCCGCTCTCTCTGTCTTCCTTCCCTAAAGGAAACCTCATTGCTGAAAGAGGCTGTTGAAATATGTATCGGAGCCGAAGACGTACATAAGACGTTGGATACACTCGCCTCCGTCTGGATGGCATTAAGCACGCAAGGAGCTACCCGCCACTCTCTGCTTATCAATCTCGGAGGGGGGATGGTTACGGATTTGGGTGGTTTTGCCGCAGCCACTTTCAAACGTGGTATTGCTTATATCAATATACCCACTACCCTATTGGCTATGGTAGACGCGTCTGTCGGCGGTAAAACAGGAATCAACTTCAACGGACTGAAGAACGAGATCGGCTCATTCTTTCCGGCCAACAGCGTGCTACTCGAAACAGAATTCCTGCGCACACTGGATGCGCATAACTTCTTTTCCGGATATGCAGAAATGCTGAAACACGGTTTGATCAGCAACGTAGAACATTGGGCAGAGTTACTCAGTTTCGATACCGTCAATATCGACTATGCCGCTCTCAAAAGGCTGGTTGGCGAGTCGGTACAAGTGAAAGAAGAAATAGTGGAGCAGGATCCCTTCGAACGTAACATTCGTAAAGCATTAAACCTGGGGCATACGGTAGGACACGCATTCGAAAGCATGGCGTTGGCGGAAAACCGTCCGGTATTGCATGGTTATGCAGTCGCCTGGGGAATTGTATGTGAATTGTACCTGTCCCATACTAAAGTCGGTTTTCCGAAAGAGAAAATGAGACAGACAATCCGGTTTATCAAAGACAATTATGGGGTATTCACTTTCGACTGCAAGAAATATGAACAACTATACGCATTCATGACACATGACAAAAAGAATACTTCGGGAACAATTAATTTCACATTATTGAAAGACATCGGAGACATCTGCATCAACCAGACTGCCGATAAGGATACCATCTTTGAGATGTTGGACTTTTACCGTGAATGTATGGGAATTTAATTCCCTTAGCCCAAGTGAGACATTCGATACTGAGAGAGTGACATTCCCGTATGTTTTCTGAAGAAACGTCCTAGCGAAGACTGGTTGGCGAAATTTGTCCTAATGGCTATCTCCTGAATATTCATATTTGTATTCTTCAACAGTGTTTTTATTTCCAGTATGACGTATTCAACAATCCAGTCTTTCGCAGACTTTCCGCTCGTCTCCTTGATAACCATAGTCAGATATTTGGAAGTGATACAGAGTTTATCCGCATAAAAAGCCACATCCTTGTTCTCTTTAAAATGCTTCATGATAAGCCCGAAGAATTTATTAGCCAGCTCTTCCTTACGTATATCTTTCCTATCAGTCGTCAAAGTAGCCTCCTTCTGATAAGCGTTGAACAGCTCGAGATACAGATATCGCAGCAGATGAACTATCAGTTCCCGTCTATATATATCCTGAGATGTAACTTTCCCTTTTATCATCCCCAGAAAATTATAGGTCCGAAGAACATCACGTTCCGTCTGCGGATACCAATAATGGTTTCGCATATAAAAGAAAAAATGTGGAGAAAATCGGGGAGCTCCACTTAACGCATCGCTGAACAAAGAAGATGATATGACCATTGTTACAGTCAAGAAATCTTCGCTAGGATCACTAAATGAGACAAACTGTCCGGGCAACAGTATTATCAGTTCCTTCGGCTGTATCCAATGTACGTCCTCATGTACAGTGAGTTTCGCTTTTCCCCTCAAACTATATACAATCAAGGCAGATTGGATATTGGAAGGATAGGAAGTCAGAGGAAGGTATTTTAGATTCTGGTAAAACTTAAAGTCATCACCCAAAACATATATCTCTAATGTCTCTGTATTATTAATGTCTAACATTTAACGCCTTTCTAATCTAAACTAGTCTTTTCTACAAATGTATAACATCCCCTCATACCAAAGCACCGCCAGTGGAATTATGGTATTATTCTACGGAAATAATACATCTGTTATTTACATTAATTCATAAACAAAACCACTGATAAATTGTTTATCCGCACCTCTTCACTTTAAACCTGCCATGCCTCATTTATCCTCCACCAAACATAAGAACAGATTTAAAACCGTACAAAAAAGAATCACCGCACAATAAAATTCAAAGGATTTATTTGCTAATTAAAAATAAAGCACTACTTTTGCATCCGCAATTCGGGGTGTAGCTCAGCCCGGTTAGAGTACGCGTCTGGGGGGCGTGTGGTCGCTGGTTCGAATCCAGTCACCCCGACATTGGGAATCAGCCATTTACAAACAGTAAGTGGCTGATTTGTTTTTTTAGTGGAACACATTTGGAACAATAAACCCGTATTTATCAAGAATAGCCCTATAGCAATGAAAGAAGATCCGAAACATATCCGAATCAGTGAATACAACTATCCGTTGCCGGATGAACGTATCGCCAAGTTTCCGTTGCCCGTTCGCGACCAGTCCAAATTACTGATCTACCGCCACGGTGAAGTGAACGAAACCATTTTTACTTCTTTACCTGACTACTTGCCTAAAGGAAGCCTGATGATATTCAATAACACGAAAGTCATCCAGGCCCGTCTTCATTTTCGGAAAGAAACAGGTGCGTTGATTGAAGTGTTCTGCCTTGAGCCGATTCAACCAAATGATTATGTACTGAACTTCCAGCAGACGGAACACGCCGCATGGCTGTGCATGATCGGCAATCTGAAGAAATGGAAAGACGGGGAACTGAAACGGGAAATGACAGTGAAAGGATTTCCCATCACTCTGACCGCAACGAGAGGAGAATGCAGAGGGACCAGCCATTGGGTAGACTTCACCTGGAATAATGCGGAAGTTACTTTTGCCGATATTCTTGAAGTATTCGGAGAACTTCCTATTCCACCCTATTTGAACCGGGATACGGAAGAGAGTGATAAAGAAACTTATCAGACGGTTTATTCGAAGATAAAAGGATCAGTCGCCGCCCCCACCGCCGGACTACATTTCACTCCACAGGTATTGGATGCACTGCAAGAGAAGGGAATCGAACTTGAAGAACTGACCCTGCACGTAGGTGCGGGAACCTTCAAACCTGTAAAGAGTGAAGAGATTGAAGGTCACGAGATGCATACGGAATATATATCAGTCAACCGGAGTACCATCAAGAAACTGATCGACCATGACGGTTGTGCTGTCGCCGTAGGAACAACTTCTGTGAGAACACTTGAAAGCCTTTACCATATCGGAGTTACTCTCGCAGAGAATCCGGACGCAACGGAAGAGGAACTACACGTCAGACAATGGCAACCTTACGAGAAGTACGACCAGATACCTCCGGTAGTTGCCTTGCAGAAAATATTGGGGTATCTCGACCGCCACGGTATGGAAACACTTCACACCAGTACTCAGATTATCATAGCACCGGGATATGATTATAAAATCGTAAAGGCGATGGTCACCAATTTCCACCAGCCTCAAAGCACCCTGCTGCTTTTGGTTTCCGCTTTTGTAAAAGGCAATTGGCGGACGATCTACGACTATGCCTTAAGCCACGATTTCCGTTTCCTCAGTTATGGAGACTCTTCTTTATTAATACCATAATCCCCCCGAATATAAAAACAATGGCACAGAGCGATAATAACCAAGAAATGTTCCCTATCGTAGATGAGCAGGGAAATATCACCGGAACCGCTACACGCGGAGAATGTCATAGCGGCAGCAAACTGCTCCACCCGGTCGTCCACCTTCATATATTCAACGCCAACGGAGACTTGTATCTGCAGAAGCGTCCCGAATGGAAAGATATCCAGCCGGGGAAATGGGATACAGCCGTAGGCGGACATATTGATTTGGGTGAAAGCGTAGATATCGCCCTCAGACGGGAAGCAAATGAAGAATTAGGTATCACAGATTTCACTCCCGAGCGGCTTGCCAGCTATGTATTCGAGTCCGAACGTGAAAAGGAGCTTGTCTTTGTCCACAAGACCGTTTATGACGGAGAAATTCATCCCAGTGACGAACTGGATGGCGGACGGTTCTGGACAGTCGAAGAAATAAAAGAGAATCTGGGCAAAGGGACTTTCACTCCCAACTTCGAAGGAGAATTGCAGAAAGTCTCCCTTATACCTTCTCTATCCAAGTAATTGTTTCTTCGGATAAAAAACACAGGCGGAAGCTACATTGAAAAGCAGCAACGAACACTTACTATGTCTGTTCGAAAGTTATGATTACCCTACTCAAGGCATCGATTTATGGTTTGACAACCAAACATTAAAACGCGGACCAACGCAATCATCGCAAATCGTAACTCTTCTTTGCGACAATCTGCGTTAATCCGCGTTTCTACTATAAGACAGGCGATTAATTATTTCTTCGCCAATTCATTGATTACATCCATTATCTTCTGTCCGATTTCTTCGGCAGCCTCCATAGTAGAAGCTTCGCTATATACGCGGATAATCGGTTCTGTGTTACTCTTGCGCAAATGTACCCATTTGTCTGCGAAGTCAATCTTCACACCGTCGATGTCGTTGATTTCCTCGTCTTTATAGATTTCCTTCACTTTAGCGAGGATAGCGTCCACGTCAATTTCCGGAGTCAGGTCGACACGGTTCTTCGCAATGAAGTAAGGAGGATAAGTGGCGCGAAGTTCGCTAACCTTCTTTCCTTCGTGAGCCAGATGGCTAAGGAATAAAGCGATACCTACCAAAGCGTCACGGCCGTAATGGCTGGCAGGATAGATCACTCCACCATTTCCTTCACCACCGATAACGGCATTGGTCGCTTTCATCTTCGTTACAACGTTTACTTCGCCAACGGCAGAAGCATTGTATTCCATACCGTATTTACGGGTTACATCACGCAGGGCACGAGTAGAGCTCAAGTTGGATACCGTATTGCCCGGAGTATGCTTCAACACATAGTCGGCAACAGTAACCAATGTATATTCTTCACCGTACATCACACCGTTTTCGCAAATCATCGCCAGACGGTCAACGTCAGGGTCTACCACAAATGCCACATCCGCTTTTCCCCCTTTCATCAAGTTCATGATGTCTCCGAGATTCTTTTCAAGCGGCTCCGGGTTGTGCTGGAAGTTTCCGGTAGGTTCACAATATAGTTTCTCTACGTGTTTCACACCCAAACGTTCGAGAAGTTCGGGAAGAATGATACCGCCTACTGAGTTTACACAGTCAATAGCCACACGGAAATCAGCTTTCTTGATAGCTTCAACGTCTACCAGATCAAGAGCCAATACGCTGTCGATATGTTTTTGATTGTAGGTAAGATCCTTGCGATAAGAGCCCAAGTGATCAACATCGGCATAGTCGAACTCTTCAGCTTCGGCGATACGAAGTACTTCATTGCCTTCCGCCGCATTCAGAAACTCACCATGTTCATTCAGTAACTTCAGTGCATTCCACTGTTTCGGATTATGAGAAGCTGTCAGGATGATACCGCCACAGGCGCCTTCCATCGTTACAGCGAGTTCTGTAGTCGGAGTAGAAGCCAAGTCAATGTCTACTACATCCCAGCCCATTCCCATCAAGGTACCGACTACTACGTTTTTTACCATTTCACCGGAGATGCGGGCGTCACGTCCCACAACAATCTTGTTACTCTTTACCGTACAAGTCTTACGGATTAAAGTAGCATAAGCCGAGGTGAATTTCACGATGTCGAGCGGATTCAATCCTTCGCCCGCTCCTCCGCCGATAGTTCCGCGGATTCCAGAGATAGATTTGATTAGAGTCATAGGTTCTTTACTTAAAGATTTATTTAAATGTTAGTGTTTCTAGCTTCGTGCTTTACGGAACTCGGTGATATCATAGAAGTAAGGAGTTACGTACTGTTGAGCGGAAGTATGTCCCATCTTTGAAGGAACGATCAGACGCACGTGGGCATTGTCACGCAGGTAGGGCAATGCCAAAAGCCATCCTTGAGGTACGGCCGTACTGGCGTAATAGGACGACCAGACATAGTCCATTTCGATGAATGTACCGGCTGAATAAGTGTCTGTCTTCACATAACGGAATACGGCAGGATAGGCATACAGCTGTGAAGCGTCCATATACTCTTCCATAGGTATATTAAAAGCCGCAAGTTCGCGTGTAGCGATGTTGGTCTCCGCATAACGGGTACAAATGTTATTATTGTTAGCAAACGAATCTATAGCTGCCGGTTTGTCCGGCACTACCAAAGTTCCTTTATCCACAATCTGCATATACACACCATTAGATGAGAAAGAGACATATTCGTTCTTATTCAAGTCGGTCTTATAACCGTTTGCTTTAAACTGCTCTTCCGAAATCACATGAATCGCACTATCTTTGATGAACTGGCTTACCGCATTCTTCTCATCTTCCAGCATTTCCGCGTATGTCTTCGAATCATCGCACGCCTGGAACAGACTTCCGGCAGTCAGCAAAGAGAGAAATAAAAATACAAGTTTCTTCATTATCTGTTATTTAGCTATATTCCGCACAAATGTATCTCAAAATCATTAAAAGTTGAAAGAGCAATGTTGAAAGTTCGTATCTTTTAACCTTTCCATATTCACTTTTAACCTTCCGCCTTTAGCTTTTGGCTGTTAATAGAGGCTTATATTTCTCAAGCGCTTTCTCGAAAACAGCTTTTGCCTCTTCCATCGTTCCGAAAAATTCACCTCCGGACGCGTTCAAGTGGCCGCCACCGTTAAAGAATTCGGCAGCCAACTGATTGCACGGAAAAGTCCCGACCGAACGGAGGGAAATTTTAATCATCGGTTTCTCTGTATCTTCCCGCAAAAAGCAGGAAAAGCGAACGTTCTTAATGCTGAGAGGGATATTGACAAAGCCTTCACTATCCCCTTTTATATAGTGGAACTTACTTTGTTCGGCTTTTGTCAGTGTAATTAATGCCGAGTTGCAATCCGAATAGACAGTCATGTTCGACAAGACATATCCCATCAGCCGCAAACGGCTCTCGGAATAGGTGTTGTACACCTTACGATAGATATCGTCTTTATCAATGCCTTTGGAAAGGAGTTCGCTGATAATGAAGTAGATCTCCCGATTGTTGGAATTATAGGTAAAACCACCCGTATCGGTCATCATGCCCGTATAGATACACTCGGCACCTTCTTTAGAAATCTCGTCGAAATAGCCCATCCGGCAAATAAGGCGGAACACCAGTTCGGAAGTAGAAGAAATCTTCGGGTAGGACATCGTTATCTTACAGAAGTCTTCGGGATACAAATGATGGTCTATCAGTATCTTACGTGCAGGAGAAGCAGCTACGGCATCCGCCATATCTTCGATGCGTTTCAGTGCGTTGAAGTCCAAGCAACAGATGACATCGGCCTCAGCAAGCAGTTTATCCGCAAACTCTTTATAGCGGTCATACAAAAGAATGTCCTTACTGTCCGGCATCCACTTGAGGAAATCGGGAAATGCATTAGGCACAATTACGTTCACTGTCTTTTCCTGAGAATCCAAGAAATGATATAATCCCAGTGATGAACCGATTGCATCACCGTCAGGAGATACATGAGATACTATTACTATTTTGTCAGCTCGCTCAAACCATTTAGTGAAATGGTCTATTTTAGCTTGTTCTATTACTTTCGTCAACATACTCTTTTTCTTTATCAAGGTGCAAATGTACGATAATTCTTTGTACTTAGAGCAAAAAGCGGACAGAACCTTCTTCCGATAAGGAGATAAAATGTAAACCGTATTCCTTGCATTCCTCCTTAAAACGGCCTCTACGATACTCTGAGAGGGAGGCATCGAAGATAATACAATCGGGAAGAAAGAATTTGGTAAGTTCTTTCAATCGGCCGTCATAGCCTTTGCATAAGTAAAGATAATCAATATATAACGTGGGAGTTGTCGATTTGTTCCGCAACGTCTGCCAATGATTATCGTTTACAATACAGATATTACATCCATGAAATGATACAAGTTGCCGTTGTCGGGAGAATACGTCAGTCCGACAGTCGGAGGTGATTTCCGCCGGTGGTAAAAGATGCCGGCGTTTCCAATAGTTGGCTGTCACACGTTCCAATGCTTTTTTGTTCGGTAACGTATCCGCATAACTTATCCAGGAATGTCCACTACTTTCTATGCAATGAACCGCCGGACAACCCGGTACATTATAAAAGACCAAACCTGTCTGCGGACGGTCTATCCAAACCATCGTAACATGATAAATACTTAATAAAAGAACGGAAAGAAGACAGAATAACAGGTTTCTAAGCCGCCTATGCAAACAGTAACAGGCTACTCCAAACAGGAAAACATAGATACCGCAAACTTCCAATTGATAAAGCCAGATTCCATCGACGGACGAGCAAGGAAGTTGCTCCACCCATCTCACAAAGAGGTTCAATCCCTCCAACAGTTTTCTGACACCTACCGCTGCCCATATCTGAAGCCAAGGAAAAGGAGTCAAAAGAAGCATGAAAATAGCGGCATACAGGATAATAGTAATCAAAGGAATAACCAGCAGATTCGTCAAAAGAAAGTGTACGGAGAATTGGGAGAAGTAAAACATGACAAGCGGAGCAGTCCCTATCTGTGCAGCAATAGATACGCTCATCAATCCCCAGACGGACTTCCCCACTCTGTTTCTTACAGTAAACAGGCGATAAACCGGCCTTTGGATCAATAAAATGGAGGCAACCGCAAGGAAGGAAAGCTGAAAGCCGACATCAAACAGTCCTGCCGGATCACAAAGCAGCATAAACCATGCCGTCGCAGCTAATGTATTCAAGGAAAATGGTTGACGGCCGAATATATCTGCCAATGCCAGGATGGAGAACATGGTGACCGAACGGACTACTGAGGGAGAAAGTCCCGTAAAAAAGGCGAAAGCCCATAATAAGACTAAAAGAGACACGGAACGAACACATCTGCCGGTCCGTCCTTTTCGGGCAACAGGTCGTAGAATAAAGAAAAGAAAAGCATACAGAAGCCCGATGTGTAACCCGGATAGAGCTAGAATATGACTCGCGCCGGCTATCGAATAGCTTTCGCGAACAGATTCGCTTAATTCAGTCTTATCACCAATGGTCAAGGCAGACAGCACGGCCAGTTCATCTCCGGTAAAGCCTAATTGACGGTAAAGAGCTATTACTTTCTCACGGTAAGAATCGGCCAGACACCGAAGACGCAAATGAATCACTCCGTTTGTCTGCACAGAACGCAGTGTTATCCATTTTCCGGCAGCGACATAGCCCGTCCCACTAATACCTCTTCGCATCAAGTAGCGGGCATAATCAAATTCATCGAAGTTCTTCTGATTAGCAGGTGGGGAAATGCGTGTAGAAACCAACAATTCATCCCCGTTCTTCAAGCAGGCGGCAGCTGAATCCTGTTTCAGATAGAGTATCGCTTTTCGCTCTACCGGATGACTACCGATAGAATCATAATATTCTTTCACAAGTACCCTGCAGAGCGATGTACGCTCCCTTGGTTGTGGAGTATCCGTTATCAGAGCCCGATAAATTACGTCATCGTCAGGAAAGGTATATTGTGTTTGCCGCAGCTGCCAAGTTATTCCCGTCCATCCGCCCGCGAAACACAGGACTGTCAGGACTGCTCCGAAACACCAACGCTGCGAATAATGCTCACAGAAATGAAAGAGAAAAGCCAAGATTAACAGGAAGATGGAAGCCGATACTCCCCAAAGAACATCCATCGAACAGTCGAAAAAGCGTTCTCCACAAAAAACGCCTGCTATCCAAGGGATAACCAGGCGCATATAAGGATATTGATGGATGCAATAATTACAAGTCATGTAATTGATGAATCATCGCCTCCGGATCCGGTGCTGCAAAGACGGCATTACCGGCCACCAACGCATCAGCTCCCGCCTCAACCAGTCGGGCTCCTGTTTCCAAATTCACACCACCGTCTACTTCAATCAGCGCTTTCGATCCTGTCCGTTCAATCAGGGCACGCAGCTCACGGACTTTCTCAACCGAATGTTCGATAAACTTCTGTCCGCCGAATCCCGGATTCACGCTCATGACAAGCACCATATACACATCTCGGATAATATCTTGCAGCAGAGCTACCGGAGTAGCAGGATTAATGGTTACGGCAGGCTGCATCCCCGCTTCCCTGATTTGCTGTATCACCCGATGCAAATGCGGACAAGCCTCATAATGCACATTCATCGTATGAGCGCCCAACGCCTTTACTTCAGGGATGAATTTTTCCGGATTAACAATCATCAGATGCACGTCCAACGGCTTCTTACTCAACTTCGCTACATACTTCAATACCGGAAAGCCGAATGAAATGTTCGGGACAAAAACCCCGTCCATTATATCAATATGTACCCACTCCGCTTCACTGCGGTTTATCATTTCAATATCTTTCGCCAAATGTCCGAAATCGGCAGAAAGAATGGAAGGAGCAATAATCGGTTTCATAATTCTTCTATATTTAAGGTTTATCACTTCATCTTACAGCCGTCCGCCAAACGGTATCCACGAAGCAACTCATCTGTTTTCAAACGTTTCTTGCCGGGAAGCTGCAAGGAAAGAATGGATACAAACCCATCCGGCACGGCAACCTTTATATATTTCTTGCCATCCGTCACAACCGTTCCCGCAGAGAGCTGATGTGATTCGTATATCTTTTCAGTCTCGAAGATTTTCACCACTACCGTTTCATTTTCAGAAGTGACCAGTTCACTCCAGGCAGCGGGATAAGGCGATAATCCACGAATAAAGTCGTACACCTTCTTCACCGGTTGATTCCAATCAATCCGGCAAGTATCTTTGAATATCTTCGGAGCTGGACGGAGTTCACCGACAACCGCCATTTCTTCTTGAGGAATCGGTTTTACCGTTCCATTCAATATAGCGTCTACCGTTTCAGGAACCAGTTTCCCTCCCAACATCATCAATTTGTCATGTACCACTTCCACATTGTCTGTATCCGCAATAGGCACACGTACCTGCTGAATAACCTCTCCCGTATCAATCTCATGTTTCAGGAAAAACGTAGTGATTCCTGTCTCCGTGTCACCATTGATCACCGCCCAATTAATAGGAGCAGCTCCACGATATTGAGGAAGCAGAGAAGCATGAAGGTTAAACGTACCCAGTCGCGGCATATTCCAGACCACCTCCGGCAACATCCGGAAAGCAACCACAATCTGCAAGTCGGCTTTCCATTCGCGCAAGGCCTCCACAAAAGCCTCATCTTTCAACTTCTCGGGCTGAAGCAACGGTAAGTTCCGCTCCAACGCATATTGCTTGACCGGAGAATACTGTATTTTATGTCCGCGTCCGGCAGGCTTGTCGGGCATTGTGATCACACCCACTACATTATAACCGCCTTCCACCAACTGACGCAAGGCCTCCACCGCAAAATCGGGAGTACCCATATATACTATTCTTAAGTCTTCTTTCTTCATAATCCAACTATGTTATCATTAACTTAAACGCAAAGTCTAGTCTTCCGAAAAATGTACCAGCACCTGCCGATATGAGTTAAAAATCTTCGATTTAGAGACAAAGCCCTCATAGCGTCCCTCCTCGTCCACCACCGGAAGATTCCAGGCTTTCGTATCGTCAAACGTCTGCATTACCTGTTCCATTCCGTCCGTATCGAATATTTTGGCAGGAGCGGATGTCATCAATTTGTTAACAGTGAAACGATGATAAAGTTCTTGCCGGAACATGATGTTACGGATGTCATCGAGCAGGACAATACCCAACAGTTCGCCCGTTTTTTTATCCGTCACCGGGAACACATTCCGATGGGAAGCGGCAATCGCTTTCACCAGCTCACCCAAATCCATCTCCGGATGTACAACTACAAAATCCTTCTCCACCACATTCTCCATCTTCATCAATGTCAACACAGCCTTGTCTTTGTGATGCGTAATCAGCTGTCCCTTCTTTGCCAGACGCATGGAGTATATACTATGAGGCTCAAACGCGATAATCGTCAGGTATGAGCTAACGGATACAATCATCAGCGGAAGGAACAAATCGTATCCCCCCGTCAGCTCGGCTATCAGAAATACTCCCGTCAGAGGAGCATGCATAACACCGCTCATGACTCCCGCCATTCCCATCAAAGCAAAATTCTTTTCGGGCAGATAGGCGGAGAAAGTAAAGTCATTACTGAAATGGGAAAAGACGAATCCGGCGATGCACCCCAAATAAAGCGAAGGGGCAAAGATACCACCGCAACCGCCGCCACCATTCGTCGCGCTAGAGGCAAATACTTTCAACAGAATGATCAACATCAGATAGACCAACAGCAGATTGCCATAACCATAAAACATGGAGTTGTTCATCACCGTATCCCATTCGGCTGTGGAAGTTCCGTTCAGCAACAGCTCAATCGTATCGTATCCTTCACCGTAGAGAGGCGGGAAAAGGAAAATCAACACACTCAACATCACACCGCCGAAAGCTAGTTTCTTATAGGGATTATTGAGCTTGCCGAAAACGCCCTCCACCGAATTCATGGCACGTGTGAAATAAAGCGAAACCAAACCACAAAAGATACCCAGCAGAATGACATAAGGAATACGTTCCAATTCGAACGCCTGATCGAGGTGGAATTTAAACATAGCCTCCGTACCGGTAGTAATATAGGAAACGGTAGCTGCCGTGACCGCAGAAATCAGCAACGGAAGCAGGGACGACATGGTAAGGTCAATCATCAGAACTTCCAATGTAAATACCAATCCCGCAATCGGTGCTTTAAAGATACCGGCAACCGCACCCGCCGCACCACAACCTACGAGCAACATCAACGTACGGTGCTCCATCTTGAACACACTTCCCAGATTGGAGCCGATGGCGGAACCTGTCAAGACGATAGGCGCCTCCGCCCCGACCGATCCACCAAAACCGATGGTTATCGCACTGGCAATAGTAGACGACCAGATATTATGTCGTTTGATGCGTCCCTGTCGGCGGGAAATGGCATACAGAATCTTTGTGACTCCATGGCTGATATCGTCTTTAACAATGTTGCGTACAAACCAGCCAGCCAGGAAAATTCCGACTACCGGATATACCAGATACAAATAGTTAGCTCCGGTCACATTGAAATTATCGGTCAGAAAATTCTGTATCTGATGAATCAGGAACTTCAAGATCAAAGCGGCAAAGGCTGTAAAGATACCGACCAGAAAACTTAATATAAGGATAAACTGCTTTTCCTTTATATTCGCTTCCCGCCACTTGATACAACGCTGTAATAAACTCAGTTTTTCTTCTTTCATTTATTCGCGAATTATCTTAATCACTCCACCTTTGTCCAACTTAATAATGCTTGAGGGTTTCGGCCGACTCATATCCCCTTGACGGAAACCGACGATATAGTCCACCGCTGACTTGATTTCATCGCTGATCTCACTAAAATTCGCAGCTCCGGGCTGACCGCTCACATTGGCCGATGTGGAGACAATCGCTTTGCGGAATTGCTGGCAGAGCCTTCGGGAAAATTCTTCGTTTGTAACACGGATTCCCACACTGCCGTCTTCCGCCAACAGGTTCGTCGCTAAATTGCGCGCACCGGAATATATAATCGTCAACGGCTTGTCGGCAACTTCAATCAAGTCCCACGCTACAGCCGGTACATCCTGTACATAAAAATCCACCTTCACAGGACTGTCCACCAACACCAGCATAGCCTTGCTATCAGCACGTTTCTTAATCTCATACACACGGCGTACAGCCTCTTCATTAGTAGCGTCGCAGCCTATTCCCCATACGGTATCGGTAGGATAGAGAATAACTCCTCCTTCATTCATCACCTGACAGGCTTTTTTAATATCTTCTATCATTTCTTGATTAATTTCTGTTGAGAATAACACGCAAAAGTAGTACTTTTGCGCCGAATTCAAAAAGATTAAGTGAAAACAATGGAAGAAATCGTATTTCACCACACTCTGCCTATCCAGTTGCGCTTCAATGACGTAGACAAATTCGGGCACGTCAACAATACTGTTTATTTCTCTTTTTATGATTTGGGAAAGACTGAATACTTCGCTTCAGTATGTCCGGGAGTCGATTGGGAAAAGATGGGAATTGTCGTCGTTCACATCGAAGCGGACTTCGTCAAACAAATCTTCGCCTCAGACCACATCGCTGTGCAAACGGCTGTCTCCCAAATAGGTACGAAAAGCTTTCATCTCATCCAACGGGTCATTGACACCACAACGAATGAAATAAAATGTATCTGCAAGTCCGTCATGGTGACTTTCGACCTCGAAAAGCATGAATCCATCCCCTTGACAAAAGAGTGGATAGAGGCGATATGCAAGTATGAGGGACGGGATTTGCGAAAATGAGCCCAAGCATTACAAAGGCAAACATCTGTTGATAATACTATCAAAATTACTGCCCCCCTATTGCTTTTCACCAATTAATTTTGTATCTTTAGGACTCACGTCCGTTTGAAAATAGGTAGTCACCTTATAGAATGATATTTGTCACTTTATAAGGTGACTATTGTCATTCTACAAAGTGACCATTGTCCCCTTGTAAAGTGACGACTACCCAGCTACATAAAACCCCACTCTTTTTCGCACAGCAAGGCCTTATTCTTCCCACTGCTTGAGGTTAAACAGCTGCCTCAAGATATTCGCCATATCCGTGTTATCTCTTCTGCCCGAATACAAATGAGCCTGTTTCCCTACAACATACAGAGGCACCGGAGCACCTGTATGAGATTTGGTAGTCCACCCAATAGAGGCTTTTTTATCTAGCAAGGCGACCGCAGCCACCGCCAAAGGCTCATCTTTAGCATAGAGGCTCACTATATCTTTTGATTTCTTCTTCAAGAAAGACTGCTCATAGCATATCAACAGCTCCAACTCTTCATGCGGGGTAATCGTAATCTGTTCCCAAAAGCCCAGCTTCTTCTTCAGAAAAGATTTCATCTCTCCCCAGGAAGGAACGGCTTTGGCTGTTTTCATTTTCCGCATAGCATTGGTCAAAGCTTCTTGCGAACACTGCTGGTATTTCAGCAATTCGATATTCAGGTTTGTATCAGAATTACCCAATCCCAAACCTCCGGTTTCGTGGTCGGCAGTTACAAGAATCAAGGTTTCATCGGGATGTTTCTTGTAGAATTCATAAGCCAGACGGATACATTGGTCAAAGTCGACAGTTTCCGTAACAACCGTAGCCGCATCATGGGCATGAGCCGCCCAATCTATCTTACCACCCTCTACCATCATAAAGAAACCTTTCTTCGCGGTTTCCGCAAAGTTGTCCAAACAGGCTTTTGTCAAATCCGGCAGACCCAAGTCTTTTTCAGACCGATCCAATGCATATTTCAAGCTTCCGCTAACCGTATCTGTAGGAAACAGGAGCACTTTGTCTTTCACATGACTACGATTATAAGCGTCCATCCCCCGATACATAGTGTATCCTTTCTGATGAAACAAATCATAAAGACAAGGAGCTGACGCATTACGCTTGCTTCGAGGTTGAAGCAACCCTGCCCCTCCGAAGAAGTCGAAACCGGAGTTTGCCGCATCCACTCCTATTTCGTAATACATCGAACGATCCGGTTGAGAAGCATAAAAGCCACCGGGAGTAGCATGATCAATGGATGCGGAAGTGATGATCCCTATTTTATAGCCTTTACCTTTCAGTTGACGTGCAAGAGACTTCAAGCCATGTTGTTTCTTTGCATCCATTCCTATTACATAGTTAGTCGTCTTTTCTCCCGTCGCCAAAGCTGTGGCAGCTGCCGAAGAGCAAGTTATCAAGTGAGAGGCCGACCGTGTGCACACTTGTGTCATCACGGGAAAAGTAGGGAACAGTAGCGAACGCTCACCGGTATCTGTACCGACTTTCTCCGCATATATCTGCGAAGCTTCCACATGATTGAACCCCATCCCGTCACCGATAAATAAAAATATGTATTTCGGAGCCTGCGTTCCGTGTGCCAATGTAGCGCAGACTAGCAGTAGTCCGAACAAAACAGACCTCATAGGTCTTGTCATTCTATCTTTCATTTTATATCTATATTAAAAAAGGTTAGTCATAAATATGTTAGTCATGAATATAAAGGATATTAGGTACCGTACGTTCTCCACGATGGTCGAAACGCTTATTGTCGCAGGGGTAGTTAACAATCCCATTGTCCGGTGCACCGGACAGCCAAAGAGTAGTAGAACCTCCTCCATCAAGATTGATCGCATCTTTGCCTCCCAGGATTCGGATCAGATGCGCCAATTCCGGGATACTTACCCCTCCGGCATATTTCGGAAAACGTCCGTCCACGGTTATGAATAGTATCTTTCCGTCTTTGGTAAGGGCTACCGCACTGCGGGGATGTTTAGTCCGGATAAAGTCTTTCTCGCATAAACTCCAATCGTAATAGCGACCGTCTTTCAACATCAACGGCCCGGAAGCCAATACGATACCTTTTTTCCCTTTATATTGCTTTTCTATCTGTCTATTCCAAGAGATTATCTTCATTTTTCCCTTGCGGATACTAACGGCTCCGGTGACACGTCTCGCAAACTCACCCAAAGTAGTGGTATCCACCACCTGGCGGTCTACTTTAAGGAAACAGACCGAGTTTCCTCGCTTCATATCAAAGTAAGAACCGTTTATAGCTGCGATAGCGCCCTGTTCCGAAGCCATTCTACTTGTTTCTCTCATCTTATCCGAGACGGTTACACCGACTTTCAATCCTGCACCGGGATCAATTTCTATCAGGCTGATAGATTGGGGGACCTGATATAATTGAGGAATGGAAACATACTTATGGATAATCCCTTTTTGGGGACTTTCTATCTTCCATTGCGCAGATACGATTGCCAGCGAATCCGATACAGTTTGCCCTTTCACTATTCCCAAAGAGCATACAGCCAAGATAATGCCGAGTAACAAGCTTCTTTTCATCATAAACAGATTAATAAATATGTTAAGTATAATAAATCAATTAAGTTATTTTATTCAGTGAGGTTATTACCTTTCAATATCCATACTTCTTTACGTTTCCCATACTGTGACCATGCTTTAAGATCCGAAGGTATTTGTCCGCTCAATTGGTTATCATTTACTCTGAATATCCCTTTAGAAGCACTCTTCTCAATCACAGCACCATATCCATAAGGGATACTTCCATCGAATTCATTGTCATAGACCATAAATTCCATCAGGTTTTTCCAAGTAGTCGGTTTATTACTTCCATCCAACGGAATCACCGGAAGAGAGCCACTCAGATCATTACAATATGCTTTAATCGTGACAATGCCCGGAATCTTAATCAACGGATCCAGATTTCCGCTAAAAGAATTTTCAAATCCGGCGGGAGTTGCTGTCGGATTATTGGATATATTAAAACTGGTCAATAATTGACATTCCCCTAAAGACTCCGGTAAACTACCACCTGCCGCTGATTCGATAATCCACAAATTTGTCAATTGAGACAAATGTCCTATCTCTTCCGGAATACCTGTTATCTTTTGATGCTTGAACTTCAGCACTTTCAGTTCCGACAATTCACATAACGGAGTGATATCTCCCACAATGTTATTCGGTTCTTGAATATCAATCTGTACCACTCTCCCATTCTCAAATTTCACACCCGGCCAATGAGTCGCATTCGTTTCCAAAGGAGCGTCAAAGTTCCACTTCTTCACCCAATTATCTCCGTTCGCCCCCTCATAGAACATCCTCAAATAATCAATATCTTCCAACGGTTTCTTGTCCTGAGTAATGGTCAGCATATCGGTTACCCCGTTCGAGCCTTTCAAATACAGATAAGCGGTGCGGCCGTCTTCCACATCTTTATAAGGATCGATTTTAAGTTTCAGTTCCGAGTCGTTCACAACACCGGGAGTGATCGGCTCACCATCGGTTACGTGTATCCAGTCGCAGCCTTCCGACAATTCATATGTATAAGCAACCATCGTAGCAAAAGGAATCACTTCTTCTTCGCTCCCCTTAGCTCCCACTTTCAACGTACGCTTCTTCAAGGCAATGCCAATACCTTCCTGCACCACCTTCAACTTTGTTTCAGCGCCTTCCACGATCCAAGCGGATATTTCGGCTTCACGAGAGGCCACATCCGTATTCTTGGTCACCGACATTTTGAAGCTTCCGGATTTCAGTCCATTAGAGGTCAGCAAGTCAATCCATGCAGCAGAAGTCTTCACCCTCCAAGGGAGATTCGATTCGATATCCACTGTATATTCCTTTTCATCCAAAGGCAAATTCAATGCCTCATCCACAAATTTCAAGTCCGGTTCCGGCAGAGTCACACCCGTATCATCCGTAAAATCCTGACAACCCGACAAACCTATCAGCAAAGACAAAAGCCCGATTCTTCCGATACAGCTTTGTCCGCACAGAGATAGTATTCTATTTAGTATCATATATTCAGCTATTTAATAATCAGACAATCAATTATCAGTCACAACCAGCAGCCCGTTTGCCACTTCCCTTTCTACTCCGCCATTATCATAAGGCCAGTTTCGTATGGCAAAACGCCCGTCCTCAAATCCGGCAATCTTACGGATGATAAAAGTAGAAGAACCTCCTCCGTCGAGATTGATAGCGTTCTTTGCTCCTAACGCTTTCATCACCGCACCCATCTCTGCATATCTCATTCCGTTGGAGTACCAGAAGTTACGCCCGTCGGCAACGAGGATATAGACCACATTATCATCCGTCACTCCGATAGCGGTTCTCGGTTCCAATGCGGTTACCGTCTGAGGAAGCACATTCCCGTTTGTCATCAAACGCACACGTCCTCCCACAGCTTCCTGAATATCCTCTTTGTACGAATCATATTCATCATACGAACCGATGATTGCTTTCTTGTTTTTCGTAATGGCGAAGAAAGTACAAACGTTATCAGTCATCGTACCTTTCAGACAAGTACCATTCCGGTAGTAGATTCCTTGCGGTGTTCCATCCTTTGCAAAGAAATCACCGTTCACGGCAGCCAGTACCCTGCTGCCGGGCTTATCGTATGCCAAAGCCTGCAATGTCATCTGCTGCTTGGTCTTCAATTTGCCCTCCTCATTGGGAGAAGACGCCTTCATCGTCAGATGTGCCTCTTTCAGGTCTACCTCCAATACAAACATTTTCACTGCCAGCCCTGTGGCAGAAAGGATTTTCATCTCGAGCGCCTGTACGCCGGGAGCCAGCGTGTAAGTGGAGTCCGAGAAATACTGTCCGACGTATCCATCACTTCCGGCAATTATTTTCTGTCCCAGTTCCGTCTTCGCACCCTCCGTTGAGAATACGGTCAGATCTTCATCATTGTTGCAAGCCGTCCACAAGAGACAACCCAAAAGCAGAAGAGCGGAATCATATATCAGTTTTTTCATCATTTTATCTCTTTAAAGTAAGTATAAACAATAGGTATCAATATCCGGGATTCGGTTCCAGATTCGGATTGGAAATCATTTCTTTTCCCGGAATAGGCAACACGTGCTGATAATCTTTCAGTCCGAGTGTCGTTTTCGCCGTATTCGTACGTATGAGGTCATAGTACCTAAAACCCTCCGCCAACAGTTCCTTCCGACGTTCGTCCAGCACACATTGCAGGAATTCGTCCTTGTCTTTCGGATCCACACTTTCCAGCCCGCGTTCTTTCCGCAAGTCATTCAAGCGTCCCAGTCCTTTCGGGAATCCTTGCGCTTCCGCACTGATGAGGTACATTTCCGCCAAACGGCTCATCACTACCGGATCAGTCCCGGTCTGCCCGCTCGGATACTTGTTGATACAAGGTTCGGATCCCACATTGATAATGGAAACTTCCTTACGTTTGTCCTTATCATCATACATATTCATCACCTCATTGGTAGGCCGATAGACATAACTGCCGTGATTGGGATGCGCATAGGTATAGAACAAGGTAGAGATAGTGATATTCGATTCTTCCGCCAAACACTGGAAAGAGAAGATGACCTCCGTATTGGACTTTCCACGAAATATCTTATCAAAACTGTCCAGCTTGTATTTGCCGTCTGTTATCAGCCCCTCCGCCAGAGTAGCCGCCTCCGTCAAGTTTCCACGTTCCAACATCACACGGGCTTTCAATGCCAAAGCTGCATCACGGGACACATAATAATAGCTGGACGATGTGCCGAGAAAAGCAAGTGCCGTCTGCAGTTCTTCTTCGATAAAGCTCCATACCACCTCTTCCGAATCGCGGAAAGGTTTTTCCATTGTATTCACTTTCTGAATAGGGACACCGCCCCAACGAGTCACCAGTGCGTGATAGATGTATGCCCTGAAATAATGCGCTTCACCGATAATCAGATTCCGCAGTTCCGATTCTGGGAGAGATTCGACGATAGAAAGTACATTATTCACTTGATAAAGGGCATTATAATACCCGTTCCAACTACTGGAGACGATTGAATTCAATGAAGAAAGTACTGAATTGATCAAGTCCTTCGCATTTCCGGTGCTTTGCGTCAAGTCACCACCCAATATATCAAAAGTGATGTAAGATTCTCTCGTCGGAGAGTTCTGTACCTTATTGTACATTCCCATACGCAAAGCGGAGAGATCTTGGGGAGTCACGCTTCCCGGCGATACTGCGGAATGAGACTCAATATCCAACATACCGCTACACGAAGTCAGCAACAGGCAACCGATAAATATATATATAATCTTTTTCATCATTGTGAGCATTTATGATTAGAAACTAAGGTTTATTCCGAAATTGACCGAACGGGAAGGCGGCACTCCATAGAGATCGACTCCGAAGTACTGCGGGTCCATATTCTTACTCACTTCAGGATCCCAACCGGAGTATTTGGAAAACAACAGCAGGTTATCTCCCTGAACATACAGGCGAAGTCCCTTCATCCGGATCTTCTGCAACATCACTTGCGGGAAGGTGTAACTGAATGTCAACGAACGCAAGCGGATAAAAGAGCCGTCCTCCAGAAAACGGGTGGAGTTCTTGCTATTATGTCCACAAAGCGTATTAACCGCACGGGGATATTTGTTCGAGCTTCCCGGAGCAGTCCAGCGGTTCTTTGCCGCATCCTCCGTAATGGCCATACGATATCCCGGACGGGTGGCCGTCACCGCCCATTCGGCATATACATCGTTGCCATACATGTAGGTGAAGAACACGTCCAGTTGGAAGCCTTTATATTTGAAAGTATTGTTCCATCCGCCAAAGAAATCCGGATTGGAAGAACCCACCAACTGGCGGTCCGAGTCATTGATAATACCGTTATTATCCACATCATGGTATTTCACGTCACCGGCACGTACTCCCAAGTCGTACAACGGCTGCGGCACTTCGCCGTCATACTGGTAAATGCCGTCCATCTTAAACAGATAGAACGCTCCGAGTTCCTCACCCACCTTCAAGGCACGGTTAGAGCCAATCGGGAGCAGGTCGTCTCCCAACAACTTAGTCAGTTTGTTCTTATTGTGGGAAATATTGAAAGAAGAAGTCCAATTCACTTTTCCCAGATTCATGTGCCCGTTGATAGAAAATTCCACGCCATAATTGCGCATCGAGCCGATATTACTCGTGACACTAGTGAAACCACTTGTTCCGTGCAGAGGCATCGAATACAGCAGATTGTTCGTATTCTTCAGATAAACGTCCGCAATCATATTCAACTTTCCGTTCCAAAAACCAAGATCGAAACCAAAGTCGTATTGGTCGGCAGTCTCCCATGTCAGTGTATTATTTCCCATACTGGTGACAGCCATACCGCTATTATTTCCGTAGTTGATACCTCCGGACATCAGCGGCTGCCATGCATAATTGCCGATACCATCCTGATTACCTGTCTTACCGTAACTCAAACGGAACTTCAAGTCTGTCCGGTCAAACTTCCAGAAAGGTTCTTTTGAAACATTCCATCCTAAGGAAACGGAAGGGAAGTATCCATAACGGTCCGAAGGAGCAAAACGGGAAGAACCATCCGTACGCATCGTCATATTCAGGATGTAACGGTCCAAATAAGAGAGATTGACACGTCCGAAGTAGGATTCCATAGCAAACTCCGACAAACCGCCCGAAGCGTCATAAATCTCGGAAGCGGTGCCCACCGTATCAAACACCGGAGAAGGGAATCCGCGACCATCGATGGAGGAAGTACGCGTGGACATCTTCTGAAACGAATGTCCCAACATCAAGCCGGCTTCAAAATCACCGAACTTATCATTATAATTGAAGATATTCTCTATCAATATGTTCTTCACCAGCCGATTGTACTCGACGATACGTCCGCCACCGGCTCCATACGGGTGGTTCTCATTATAATAAACATAGTCATACGTATATCCGATATCGGTGCTGACGGAGTTTTTCAAGCTGAACTTCTTATATTTCAGGTCAGCGTTGAATGTGCCCAGATAACGGTATGTGTCAATATAGGACACTTCCTCGTTCAATATCTGAAGCGGATTGTGACGCGTCAACTCATCGGTTCCTCCCAAATAATAGTCACCATTCGGCTTGTACGGACGGTCGAAAGGACGCTGTTCCACAGCACGGGCCACGATAGTAGAACCGATATTGGCACCCGGCACCCGGTTGTTTTTCAGATAATTGCCACTAACGTTGGCGCCGACCTCCAACCATGAAGTCATTTCATGACTGATTTTCGCCTTCAAGTTGATTTTGGTTATATCGTTTGTTTTGATGATACCTTCCTGATAATTGTAGTTCGCCCCGACATAAAACTTCGTTTTCTTGCTGCCACCGGAGAAAGACAAGTCTACATTATAAGAATGTCCTACCTGAGTAATCAGATCCAGCCAGTCCGTATCCGGCATTCCCTGAAAAGGATTTGAGATAGGAACGACATAACCGGAAGTCCCTACGGTATATCCGTTCTGACGATTGTAACGCTCCACTCCGTCATTATAGGTCTCTACGTATAAATCGGAATCCGCATATTTGATCCGTCCTTTATTGGCAAATTTAGAGATGCCCGTACTGACATTCAAGCGGATGTCCGAACGGCCTTCCTTGCCGGATTTGGTCGTTATCACAACTACACCGTTGGTAGCCCGCGATCCGTAGATAGCAGCAGAAGCCGCATCTTTCAGAACTTCGATGGATTCGATATCCGTCAGATTCAACACTGCCATCGAACTTAGATTCTCTCCCATGTTAAATAGAGAAGCGTTGCTGTTGAGAATAGGTATTCCGTCCACTACGTAAAGCGGCTCATTGCTGGCGCTCAATGAAGCGGCTCCACGAATACTCATCCGTTCGGAACTTCCCAAGTTGCCGGAACCTGTCGATACCGTGACACCCGCTACGCGTCCTTGCAACAGTTCGCTCGGACTGAGCACCGGACGCATATTCGACTCTGTCGGTTTGAAGGAACTGATAGCATTGGTAACCAATGCTTTGCGTTGCGTTCCGTAACCAACCACAACTACTTCATTCAATGCCTTTGAATCTTCACTCAACGTGACATTGATGTTCTGCTGCGCTTTCACCGGATATTCCATACTCTTGTATCCCAAAAAAGAAAAGACCAATGTAGCATGCTCGGGCACTTCAAGGCTATATTTACCGTTTATATCGGTAATAGTACCTATCGTAGTACCCTTCACGGTCACATTACATCCCACAACCACCTCCCCGGAAGTTTCCTTCACAAGCCCGGTTACTCTTTTCTTGTGTTGCGTGGGAGTCAGTCCCTCCGCTTGCTTCTTGGTAAGAATGATGTGCTTTCCTTCCATCGTGTAGGAGAACTCCGTACCTTTCAACGCATCCATCAACAGACTTGCCACCGTCCCGTTCGGAGTGGAAATAGCCACTTTGCGTTTCAGGCTAACCTCACGTTCGTTGTAAATAAACAAATAGTCCGTTTGCTTTTCAATCTGTCTGATAATCTCAGCCAGTGTTGCGGTTCCTTTATTCATTCTAACCTTCTGATTCTGCGAATAACTATTCACGGAATACGCCTCAAAAATGATGAATAACAGGAAAAAGACAGTCAACCTCATAATTCTTAAAATTTGAGTACAGTGTGTTTTTCTATGGGCAATACGCCCACACCAAAGATTATTTTTCATATCTTTGCTTCGAGTTATTAAGTTAATACATAAAGATTTGTAACAGGTGCGAGTCTTTCTTGTTGACTTCTCACATATCGGTAAGTGTTGCAGCACTTACCGATATTTCTGTTCTGGACGGGCCGGTTCTCTAGCTCTCATTTTCGGTGTTTTTTTAGATTAAATACTAGGGTTAATAGATAATTATCTGATTGTTCTCTTCATCCAAAGTATAGTCGAAGCCGACATACTTCTGCAATACCTTTACCACGTGCTCTATCCCCTCTTTCTGACGGAATTTACCCGTACACGGACGAGAAGCAATTTCAATGTTCTTGTTGATAATACGCACTTCATAATATTGCTCCAGTTTCTTGAATACAGCTTCCAGCGGCTCATTCTTGAAAGAATACACACCTATCCTCCACAAGAAAGCATGATCCGACGTAAAGGTCTCCTTACTAAGTTTTCCATCTCTCGTTTCTACTTTCTCATTAGGTTGCAGTGTGACTTCATTCTGTGTATCGGGCTGATACACGGTAACCTTACCTTCTATCAAAGAGGTTTCAAACAGATCGGAATCCGGATAGGCGGAAACATTGAACGTGGTTCCCAACACTCTGACGTTATATTTCTCCGTCTCAACAATGAAAGGATGTTTCTCATCATGCGCTACCTCAAAATATCCTTCGCCTTCCAACAGCACTTTCCTCTCTTTGGAGTGGAATCCGGCAGCAGGATATTTCAAAATGGAATTCGAGTTCAGCCAAACGGTTGTTCCGTCAGCCAGAACCAGACTGGCTCTTTGCCCAGCGGGAACGGTCATCACCTGCATTTCCGTAGAGTGTTCCAACCGGTATTCCTGATATTCTTTATGAAGAATAAAGGCAAGCATAGCAACAACAGCGGCTATCTTTATGGAGGTCCGAAGATAATGAGTCACGGTCTTTTTCTTTTCCGGTTTTTCTTCCTTCAGATTAGCATTCCAGACAGTCGCATCATAGATATGGCGTAGTTGCATCAACTGCTCACGGTGTTCTTCGCTCTCTTTCAGCCAACGTGCCACTTCCTTCTTTTCTTCTGGAAGGACATCACCGGCAATATATTTATTTAATAGTTTCGTGTCCATACGGTTTTGAATTAAAATATCAGCGGTTTTCCGCCTTACATATATAAGACACGCCACTCGCGAAGTTCACTAGTGGAAAAATGAAAAAAGTTAGAAAAAGAGGAAAGAGGAAAGGTAATCCTTGAGACTTTTCCTCAAGGCTTGGAGCGCTTTCCCAATATGGTAATCCGCTCCTTTCACCGTAACATTCAATAATCCGGCAATCTCCTTCACCGATTTATTCTGATACCTGCTCATCACAAATGCCTTTCTTGTCTTCTCCGGCAGTTCTCCCAAAGTACGGTTTACAATCTCAACGATTTCTTCCGAGAAGAGCCGGTTCGGATCGGAAGAGTCCAACGATGCAATACGGAAATCAAGCTCATAAAGTTCATCCGCCAATATGCTTTCACGAGCTTCCATACGTAAGTGTTCATTGCGCAGATGGTTCAAGGCCTGGTTTTTAACTACGGTCATCAGGAAAGAACGAACATTTTTCACCTCTTCCGTCTTCATCGTGGTCCATAAGGTGATCATTGCCTCGGAGGCTATGTCTTTGGATAGCATTTCATCTTGAAGATAAGATTTGGCAAACAAAAAGCAGCGTTGATAATACTCTAGATAGATATCATCAAATGGCATACTAGTGTTTATTGTATTATCCGGTCTTCTCATTTTAGCAGTTTCTCATCTATTCAGCTTTTCGTTAGCGAAACAAAGATAGATAAAAGAAGTTAGCTTCCAAAAAATCTTTCCCTCGCTTAACTTGTTTACCTCAAATATTATTAGAAATATTGCAAACGTGTTTCTCCTCTCCAATCAAAATCGGGATGTTTCTCTACTTCCCCCCCTTTTCGTCTGTATAAAATAAGAAAGACTACGACAGTATTTATTAATTTAACTCATAACAGACTTTGAACATGAACAAGTTTATTTTTACCAAACTTTTCTCTCAAAGAAGTATGTGTTTAAAAATTATCGCAGATTATTTCAATTATAGAATAATCAATGACTCATAAAATCATTCTTGCGATAATCTGCGTTAATTTGCGTTTCAGCACACCATCATGAAATATTTTCGTCATATCTTATCCTACACTTCCGCTTTTTTTCGTACTTTTACCCCTTGTTGGAAAGAAGTGCCTTTCTGACCCTTGAGAACAGAAAAAGAAAAAAGCAATATATAAAATGAATCACAAATGGAATTATCGACCCATTACACCCGAACAGGCAGAGACAAGCCAGATATTGGCCCAAGAATTAGGGATTAGCCCGATACTTGGACAACTTTTGGTGCAACGGGGAATTACGAAAGCGGCAGACGCTAAGAAATTCTTCCGTCCGCAATTGCCCGACCTGCACGACCCATTCCTGATGAAGGATATGGACGTTGCAGTAGAACGTCTGAACAAGGCGATGGGAAAGAAAGAACGTATTCTAATTTATGGAGATTATGACGTAGACGGCACTACTGCGGTAGCATTGGTCTACAAGTTTATTCAACAGTTCTATTCGAACCTTGACTATTATATACCCGACCGTTACAATGAAGGGTATGGCATTTCTAAAAAAGGAGTGGACTATGCCGCCGAAACCGGTGTAGGCCTTATTATTGTACTCGATTGCGGCATAAAGGCTGTGGAGGAAATCACTTATGCCAAAGAGAAAGGAATCGACTTTATCATCTGCGACCATCATGTGCCGGATGAGGTGCTTCCACCTGCCGTAGCCATTCTGAATGCCAAGCGCTTGGACAATACGTATCCGTACACACACCTTTCCGGTTGCGGGGTCGGTTTCAAATTTATGCAGGCGTTCGCCATCAGCAACGGCATCGAGTTTCATCATCTGATTCCGCTGCTCGACATCGTGGCGGTAAGTATCGCATCGGATATCGTGCCCATCATGGGTGAAAACCGTATTCTCGCCTTTCATGGGTTGAAGCAGCTGAACAGCAACCCGAGTACCGGAATGAAAGCGATCATCGATGTATGCGGACTATCCGAAAAAGAGATTACCGTCAGCGATATCGTATTCAAAATAGGACCGCGCATCAACGCATCGGGACGCATTCAGAACGGGAAAGAAGCGGTAGACTTACTCACCGAAAAAGATTTCTCGGTAGCGCTGGAGAAAGCCGGACAAATTAATCAATACAACGAGACTCGTAAAGACCTCGACAAGAGTATGACGGAAGAGGCGAACAATATCGTCGCCAATCTGGACGGGCTTGCCGACCGCCGCTCTATCGTGATCTACAACGAAGAGTGGCACAAGGGAGTGATCGGTATTGTGGCTTCCCGACTGACAGAAGTCTACTATCGCCCGGCTGTAGTGCTAACCCGGACGGACGACATGGCGACAGGTTCCGCACGTTCCGTTTCCGGCTTCGATGTATATAAAGCAATCGAACATTGCCGCGACCTGCTGGAGAACTTTGGAGGACATACGTATGCTGCCGGACTATCCATGAAAGTAGAAAACGTGGAAGAGTTCACCAGACGATTTGAAGAATACGTCTCGCAGCATATTTTACCGGAGCAGACCAGTGCCGTAATCGACATTGATGCGGAGATAGATTTCAGAGACATTTCATCCAAGTTCTTCAATGATCTGAAAAGATTCAATCCTTTCGGTCCTGACAACATGAAACCTATTTTCTGTACGCACCATGTCTACGACTACGGAACAAGCAAGGTGGTGGGACGTGATCAGGAGCACATCAAACTGGAACTGGTGGATAATAAATCGAACAATGTAATGAACGGCATTGCTTTCGGGCAAAGTTCGCACGTACGTTATATCAAGACGAAACGCTCGTTCGACATCTGCTACACCATCGAAGAAAACACGCATAAGCGTGGCGAAGTCCAACTTCAAATTGAAGATATAAAGCCGATTGAATAAGTATCAGGAGATATTGAAACAATACTGGGGGTATGACTCCTTCCGCGACTTGCAGGAGGAGATCATTACCAGTATCGGCGAAGGCAAAGATACATTGGGGCTTATGCCGACAGGCGGTGGAAAGTCCATCACCTTCCAAGTGCCTGCTCTCGCTCAAGAAGGTATTTGCATCGTCATTACCCCCCTCATTGCCTTGATGAAAGATCAAGTGCAGAACCTGCGCAAACGGGGAATCATGGCGCTTGCCGTATATTCCGGCATGACGCGCCAGGAGATTCTCACCGCACTGGAGAATTGTATCTTCGGTGATTACAAATTCCTCTATATTTCTCCGGAACGTCTGGATACGGAGATTTTCCGCACCAAACTGAAGGCGATGAAAGTCTCCATGATCACAGTAGACGAAAGTCACTGTATCTCCCAATGGGGATATGACTTCCGGCCTGCCTATCTGAAAATTGCGGAAATACGGGAACTCCTGCCTGGAGTTCCGGTGCTGGCACTGACCGCAACCGCTACACCGGAAGTAGTAAAGGATATTCAGAATCGTCTGAACTTCCATGAAGGCAATGTCTTCCGCATGAGTTTTGAACGGAAGAACCTGGCGTACATCGTCCGCAAGACAGACAACAAGACGAACGAGTTATTGCATATCTTACGGAAAATACCGGGTAGCGCCATCATTTATGTCCGCAACAGGCGACGGACAAAAGAAATCACCGAACTGCTGGTGAACGAAGATATTACCGCTGATTTCTATCATGCCGGACTGGATAATGCAGTGAAAGACCTCCGCCAGAAACGCTGGCAAAACGGGGAAGTCCGCGTAATGGTAGCCACCAATGCTTTCGGAATGGGTATTGACAAGCCGGATGTCCGCATTGTCCTTCATCTTGATCTCCCCGATTCTCCGGAAGCGTATTTTCAAGAGGCCGGGCGGGCGGGCAGAGACGGGGAAAAGGCATACGCTGTCATTCTATATGCCAAATCCGATAAGACTACCCTGCACAAACGGGTGGCAGACACCTTCCCCGACAAAGAGTATATTCTCGATGTTTACGAGCATTTGCAATATTACTATCAGATGGCGATGGGCGACGGTTTCCAATGTGTCCGCGAATTTAATCTGGAAGAATTCTGCCGGAAATTCAAATACTTTCCGGTCCCGGTAGACAGTGCACTGAAGATACTGACGCAAGCCGGTTATCTGGAATATACGGACGAACAGGATAATGCTTCCCGCATCCTTTTTACGATTCGCCGGGACGAGCTGTACAAACTACGGGAGATGGGAAAAGAAACCGAAGCGCTGATACAGACAATCCTTCGTTCCTACACAGGGGTATTCACGGATTATGCCTATATCAGCGAGGCTTCACTGTCGATACGCACAGGGCTGACACGCGAACAGATCTATAACATCCTGGTGACATTGACCAAACGCCGCATCGTGGATTATATTCCACACAAAAAGACACCTTATATTATATATACGCGCGAACGGCAGGAACTGCGTTTTGTACATATTCCTCCCTCTGTCTACGAAGAACGGAAAGCAAGGTACGAAACGCGCATCAAGGCGATGGAGGATTATGTCACTTCAGAAAACGTATGTCGGAGCCGGATGCTGCTCCGCTACTTCGGAGAGAAAAACGAACATAATTGCGGCCAATGCGATATCTGCCTCAGCCACCGCGCCACAGACAGTCTGTCCGATGACTCCTTTGAAGAATTAAAGAGGCGAATGACCGGACTGCTCATTCAAAAACCGCTTACTCCGGCAGAAATAGCCAATAACATGGAAGCGGAGAAAGAAAAGGTTGGAGAGGTTATCCGCTATTTATTGGAGGAAGGCGAATGGAAGATGCAGGATGGAATGATACATATATCAAAATAAGTTATTACATTTGCAAGTGTAACTCAAAAACAACATATCATGCCGAACTTTTTTAAATCTTTCTTCTCCGGGAAATCGGAGACACCGGAAAGTGAAAAGCAGAAAAACGACCGGAAAAGATTCGAGATCTTCAAATATGACGGTTTGCGCGCGCAACGCATGGGACGCCCGGATTATGCCGTAAAATGTTTCACGGAAGCCCTTGCCATTGAGGAGGATTTCGAGACATTGGGATATCTCAGCCAACTCTACGTCCAATTGGGAGAAACGGCAAAGGCCCGCGAACTTTTGGAGAAAATGGCTGTAATGGAACCTCATGTTACCAATACTTTCCTGACATTGGCGAATGTATGCTTCATTCAGGAAGATTATCAGGCTATGGAAGAGGCAGCCAACAAAGCCATCGCCATCGAAGAAGGAAATGCCGTAGCGCATTATCTGCTGGGAAAAGCCCGCAAAGGCCAGGACGACGACCTGATGACTATCGCCCACCTCACCAAAGCTATCACCTTGAAGGATGATTTCATCGAAGCCCGCCTGTTACGCGCAGAAGCCTTATTGAAAATGAAACAATACAAAGAGGTAATGGAGGATGTAGATGCCATATTGGCTCAGAATCCGGAAGAAGAAACGGCGATACTCCTGCGTGGAAAGGTGAAGGAAGACAACGGAGAGTCCGAAGAAGCGGAAAAGGATTATCGACTTGTCACGGAAATAAATCCTTTCAACGAGCAGGCGTACCTCTATCTGGGACTACTTTACATCAGTCAGAAGAAACTGACGGAAGCTATCGGACTCTTTGACGAAGCCATTGAGTTGAATCCGAACTTCGCAGAAGCTTATAAGGAACGCGGACGTGCCAAATTGTTAAATGGCGACAAGGACGGTTCTATCGAGGACATGAAGAAATCATTGGAGCTGAACCCGAAAGATGAAGCCGGTTTGAACGGTGAATTCAAGAATCTGGGAGCAAAGCCGGAAACTCTTCCGGGTATCTTCTAAGTGTCCTTTTTATATTTTTTAGGCAAGAATAGAAAAAAAGTATCGCTTTTTGTTTGCATCTAACAGAAAATTATTACTTTTGCCCCAGAATTAGAAACCAAAGCAAAAACAAAGGATCGAATGAAATCGTTTACTTATGCATATTACTTCTTTTTTTACTTTTACTTTAGCAACAAAGTAGAGCGGGAGTTTGTATGTATCAAGTGACAGTGATGCTTAAGGACTGAATAGAGAAGTTAATCATATGAATCCCGCTCCAATATGGACGCGGGATTTTTTTATATAAACCATTTAGAACAATGAAAAAGATAGCAATTCAGGGAACATTAGGTTCCTACCATGATATCGCCGCACACAAGTACTTCGAAGGGGAAGAAATAGAGCTAATCTGCTGCGCCAACTTCGAGGACGTGTTTACTTCGATACGAAAAGACAGCCAGGTAATCGGAATGCTCGCCATCGAAAATACAATTGCGGGAAGCTTGTTGCACAACAATGAGTTGTTGAGACAAAGCGGCACACAAATTATCGGCGAATACAAATTGCGTATCTCACACAGTTTTGTCTGCCTTCCCGACGAAAGCTGGGAAGACCTGACGGAAGTAAATTCCCACCCTATCGCCCTGATGCAATGTCGCGAATTCCTGAACCAACATCCGCAACTGAAAGTAGTAGAGGGTGAGGATACGGCACGCAGCGCGGAAATCATCAAGAACGAGAACTTGAAAGGACACGCCGCCATCTGTTCCAAAGCGGCAGCCGAGCGTTACGGTATGAAGGTGCTTCAAGAAGGAATCGAGACAAACAAACACAACTTCACCCGTTTTCTGGTAGTTGCCGATCCCTGGCAGGCGGATGAGCTCCGCCAACATCATGCGAATGCTACCAACAAGGCAAGCATGGTATTCACCTTGCCGCATACGGAGGGCAGTTTGTCACAAGTGTTGTCCATCCTGTCTTTTTATAATATTAACCTGACCAAGATACAATCGTTACCGATCATCGGACGTGAATGGGAATACCAGTTTTATGTAGATGTGGCTTTCAACGATTATCTGAGATATAAGCAGTCCATTGCAGCAATCACTCCATTAACCAAAGAACTCAAAACATTAGGCGAATATGCAGAAGGAAAGTCAAATGTATAAGATCGCTCCTGCCGACAGACTGGCAAGCGTAAGTGAATACTACTTCTCCAAGAAACTGAAAGAGGTAGCACAGATGAATGCAGAAGGTAAGGACGTCATCAGTCTGGGTATCGGAAGTCCCGATATGCCCCCCTCCGAGAAAACCATCGAAACATTGTGCAGCAATGCGCATGATCCCAACGGACACGGCTACCAACCGTACGTGGGTATCCCCGAACTTCGCAAGGGTTTTGCCGCCTGGTATCAACGCTGGTATGGAGTAGAACTGAATCCGAACACGGAGATACAGCCTTTGATCGGCTCGAAAGAGGGAATACTCCATGTCACTCTGGCATTTGTCAATCCGGGAGAACAAGTGCTGGTTCCCAATCCGGGATATCCCACTTATACTTCGCTGAGCAAGATACTCGGTGCGGAAGTCATCAACTACGACCTCAAAGAAGACGAGAACTGGATGCCTGATTTTGAAGCCCTGGAGAGAATGGACCTCAGCCGTGTAAAACTGATGTGGACCAATTATCCGAATATGCCGACAGGCGCCAATGCAACTCCGGAATTATACGGGCGTCTCGTTGACTTTGCCCGCCGCAAGAATATTGTAATCGTGAATGATAACCCATACAGCTTTATCCTAAACGAGAAACCGATCAGTATTCTGAGCGTACCGGGGGCCAAAGACTGTTGTATCGAATTCAACTCCATGAGCAAAAGCCACAATATGCCGGGATGGCGTATCGGTATGCTGGCCTCAAATGCGGAGTTTGTACAATGGATTCTGAAGGTGAAAAGCAATATCGACAGCGGAATGTTCCGTGCCATGCAACTGGCGGCAGCCACTGCTCTGGAAGCTGAAGCCGACTGGTACGAGGGCAATAACAAGAACTACCGTAACCGTCGCCACCTAGCCGGTGAGATTATGAAAACACTAGGGTGCACATACGATGAGAAACAGGTAGGTATGTTCCTTTGGGGAAAGATCCCCGCTTCCTGCAAAGATGTGGAAGAGTTGACGGAAAAGGTATTGCATGAAGCCAGAGTGTTTATCACACCGGGATTTATCTTTGGCAGCAACGGAGCGAGATATATCCGCATCTCTCTTTGCTGCAAAGACGCCAAGTTGGAGGAAGCACTCGAAAGGATAAAAACAATGACACAATGTGCTGACAGCCAATGTGCCGATAAATAGAACAATTAAATAGTTTAGATAACCCAACTGCCAATAGAATTACTAGCACATTGGCATATTGATACATTATTATTATGGAACTCGAATCAATTTTATTACCGGGTATTGAGGCTAAAAGACCGATCGTCATTGCCGGCCCGTGTAGCGCAGAAACAGAAGAACAGGTAATGGATACAGCCAAGCAATTGGCAGCGAAAGGTCAGAAGATATTCCGTGCAGGAATCTGGAAACCACGTACCAAACCGGGAGGCTTCGAAGGTATAGGCGTCGAAGGTCTTGCCTGGTTGAAAGAGGTGAAAAGAGAAACCGGTATGTATGTCGCAACCGAAGTTGCAACGGCCAAGCACGTTTACGAATGTCTGAAAGCCGGAATCGATATTCTTTGGGTAGGTGCACGTACCACTGCCAACCCTTTCGCCGTACAGGAAATCGCGGACGCTCTGAAAGGCGTTGATATCCCCGTATTGGTCAAGAACCCTGTAAATCCGGATCTTGAGTTGTGGATCGGAGCCTTGGAACGTATCAACAATGCAGGTCTGAAACGTCTGGGTGCTATTCATCGTGGTTTCAGCAGCTACGATAAGAAGATTTACCGCAATCTGCCCCAATGGCACATTCCTATCGAACTGCGCCGCCGCATCCCTAATCTTCCCATCTTCTGCGATCCCAGTCATATCGGTGGAAAACGCGAACTGGTAGCTCCGCTTTGCCAGCAGGCTATGGACCTTAACTTCGACGGTCTGATCGTAGAAAGCCACTGCAATCCGGATTGTGCATGGAGTGACGCTTCCCAACAAGTGACTCCGGATGTACTCGACTATATCCTCAATCTATTGGTTATCCGTACCGAAACCCAATCGACCGAAAGTCTGGGGCTGCTACGCAAACAGATTGACGAATGTGATGACAACATCATTCAAGAGTTGGCAAAAAGAATGCGCGTTGCCCGCGAAATCGGTACATACAAGAAAGAACATAATATCACCGTACTCCAGACCGGACGTTACAATGAAATTCTGGAAAAGCGCGGTTCACAAGGGGAACAATGCGGTATGGATGCGGAATTCATGAAGAAAATTTTCGAGGCTATCCACGAAGAGTCTGTCCGCCAACAGATGGAGATTATCAACAAATAAACAATAGACATGAGAATATTAATACTCGGAGCCGGGAAAATGGGCTCTTTCTTTACTGATATATTGAGCTTCCAACACGAAACGGCCGTGTTCGACGTCAACCCGCACCAATTGCGTTTTGTCTACAACACTTATCGTTTCACGACATTGGAAGAAATCAAGGATTTTGAACCGGAACTGGTTATCAACGCCGCAACAGTAAAGTACACACTGGACGCTTTCCGCAAAGTGTTGCCTGTGCTGCCCAAAGATTGCATCATCAGTGATATCGCTTCTGTTAAAACGGGACTGAAGAAGTTCTACGAAGAAAGCGGCTTCCGTTATGTTTCCAGTCACCCTATGTTCGGTCCGACTTTCGCCAGCCTTAGCAATCTAAGCAGCGAGAACGCCATTATCATCAGTGAAGGAGATCACTTGGGTAAGATCTTTTTTAAAGACCTCTACCAGACCTTGCGGTTGAACATCTTCGAATATACCTTTGACGAACATGATGAAACGGTGGCTTACTCGCTATCCATCCCGTTCGTTTCGACGTTCGTATTCGCAGCTGTAATGAAACACCAGGAAGCACCGGGAACCACATTCAAGAAGCATATGGCTATTGCCAAAGGTTTGCTGAGCGAAGATGACTACCTGCTTCAGGAAATTCTGTTCAACCCGCGCACTCCGGGACAGGTGGCCAACATCCGCACCGAGCTGAAAAATCTTCTCGAAATCATTGAGAACAAGGATGCGGAAGGAATGAAGAAGTACCTGACAAAGATTCGGGAAAAGATCAAATAACCCGTAATCGGCAATCACTGATTACACATAAGATTTAACGGTCCCCTGCAAAAAAGTTCTTTGCAGGGGATTTTTTTATGTGTACCTTTGTATCCGCAAAAACAGATTTACAGGAGATAGAAAGAATGATAGATCAAGCTACCATAGACCGGATATTGGATGCGGCACAGATCATGGATGTCGTTTCAGATTTTGTCACACTACGCAAGCGTGGAGTGAATTATGTCGGTTTGTGTCCTTTTCATAACGACAAGACTCCTTCTTTTTATGTCTCTCCCGCCAAAGGGCTTTGCAAATGTTTCGCATGTGGAAAAGGGGGAAATGCCGTACACTTCATCATGGAGCACGAGCAGATGTCCTATCCGGAAGCACTAAGATACCTCGCCAAGAAGTACAATATCGAAATCAAAGAACGGGAACTGAGTGATGAAGAAAAGTTTGTGCAAAGCGAACGGGAAAGTCTGTTTATCGTCAATAACTTCGCACGCGATTACTTTCAGAATATACTGAAGAACCATGTAGACGGTCGTAGTATCGGGATGGCTTATTTCCGCAATCGCGGCTTTCGGGATGATATCATCGAGAAGTTTCAGTTAGGATATTGTACCGACAGCCACGATGCTTTCGCCCAAGAAGCAATACAGAAAGGATATAAGAAAGAGTATCTTGTGAAAACGGGACTTTGTTATGAAACGGATGACCACCGTCTGCGGGACCGCTTTTGGGGACGTGTCATATTCCCGGTACACACTCTTTCGGGAAAGGTAGTAGCCTTCGGCGGACGTGTGCTTGCCAGTGCGACCAAAGGGGTTAAGGTCAAATATGTCAATTCCCCCGAATCGGATATTTACCACAAGAGCAACGAACTATACGGTATCTATTTTGCCAAACAGGCGATTGTAAAACAAGACCGTTGCTTTTTGGTTGAAGGGTACACAGACGTAATCTCTATGCATCAATCCGGCATCGAGAATGTAGTGGCCTCTTCGGGAACAGCGCTTACACCGGGACAAATCCGTATGATTCACCGCTTCACAAACAATATGACGGTGCTTTATGACGGTGACGCCGCAGGTATCAAAGCTTCTATCCGTGGTATTGATATGCTGCTCGAAGAGGGTATGAACGTCAAAGTCTGCCTGCTTCCCGACGGTGACGACCCGGACTCTTTCGCCCGCAAACATAACTCTACGGAATTCCAGGCTTTCATCTCGGAACACGAAACGGACTTTATCCGCTTCAAGACTAACTTGCTGTTAGAGGACGCCGGAAAAGATCCCATCAAACGTGCGGAACTGATCGGCAATCTGGTACAAAGCATTTCGGTCATACCGGAAGCGATTGTACGGGATGTTTATATCAAAGAATGTGCCCAACTATTACATATAGAAGATAAACTGTTGGTTTCGGAAGTTGCCAAAAGACGGGAAACGCAAGCGGAGAAACGGGCGGAACAGACAGAACGGGACCGACGGATTGCCGAAAGGGCAGCCTCTATGCCACAAGGTGAACAGGCTGGAAATATGCCCGCTCCCAATGGGGATGTTCCATTGCCTCCTGAAATTACTGAGGCAGGATATACAGAATCCCCTTTCCCGCCACAAGAAGACAACTATGCTTCTTTTATTCCACAGGAAGGAAAAGAAGGGCAGGAGTTTTATAAATTCGAGCGGTTGATATTACAGGCTGTAGTCCGTTACGGTGAGAAAGTCATGTGTAATCTGACTGACGAAGAAGGAAATGAAATCCCAGTCACTGTCATAGAATATGTTGTCAATGACTTGAAAGAGGATGATTTGGCTTTCCATAATCCGTTGCATCGCCAAATGCTGTCGGAAGCTGCCGCACACATGCATGATTCGGCTTTTATCGCGGAACGTTACTTTCTGGCACATCCCGACCCGATTATCAGTAAATTGAGCGTAGACCTGATTAATGTGCGTTATCAACTCAGCAAATACCACTCCAAATCACAGAAGATTGTAACAGATGAAGAACGGCTCTACGAACTGGTTCCCATGTTGATGATTAACTTTAAATACGCAATCGTTACGGAAGAACTGAAGCATATGCTTTATGCACTGCAGGACCCGGCGCTCGCTCATGACAATGAAAAGTGCGACTCACTAATGCAACGTTATAATGAGCTGAGAACCGTACAAAGCATTATGGCAAAACGCTTAGGGGATAGGGTTGTTCTACGCTAACTCCCGTGCTGGATGAGATTCATAAACTCTTCGCGAGTCTTTGCCTGATTGAAAGCCCCCGTAAAGTCGGAAGTAGTAGTAATAGAGTTCTGTTTTTCAACGCCACGCATTTGCATACACATATGTTTGGCTTCCACTACAACCATTACACCTAACGGATTCAGCGTTTCCTGAATACACTCTTTGATTTGCAGCGTCATGCGTTCCTGCACTTGCAGGCGATGAGAGAATATATCGACCACACGGGCAATCTTACTAAGTCCCGTGATATAGCCGTTAGGAATATAGGCCACGTGTGCCTTTCCATAAAACGGTAGCATATGATGTTCGCAGAGAGAGAAGAAATCAATGTCTTTCACAATCACCATCTGACTGTATTCCTCTTTGAATTTAGCGGAACGAAGTACTTCGTGCGGATCGATGTGATACCCTTTTGTTAAACTCAGCATCGCCTTAGCTACCCGTTCGGGAGTTTTCAACAGCCCTTCCCGTTCAGCATCTTCGCCCAACAAAGTTATAATACTACGATAATGATTCTTCAATTCCTCCAAATTCGGAGAGACAATTTCTTCTTTTTCCAACATGACAGATTTATAAAGGAATATTGACCTGGTCTCTTACAATAGAAACCTCTTTAAACATACCGGTAGCTTTCAACCGACGCATCATTGCATCCGCCTCTTCAATGCTCCGGAAATCACCCACACGACAAAGCCAACGGGGCGAAATAAACGAAGTATATACCGACAACTCCGGAAAATACTCTTTGACTCTTGAAGCTACACGATCAGCATCGTTTTTTGCCTGTCGTGTATTATTGCCTGCATACGCCTGTATCCGGAAACCGGAAGTCTTTATCACCTTCTGTTCGCCTGTTGCAGGACGCTCCATGCCAATCAGAGCTTCAATACGGGGATCCTGGTGAATGGTCACCTTTCCCTGCCCCGGCACCGTACGCTCCAAACTCCTGATAATGCCCTGCGCCTGTGCACCGGCACCCACCAAGAGAAGCAATAGGACAAATAAAACAAGTTTTCTCATTTGATAATGAAATAGTTCACCACAGATTACACGGATTAACACAGATTTTCATTGAATGAAGTTAATCTGTGCGAGTCTGTGTAATCCGTGGTGAAAGTTAATTATGCATTGAACGCATCAATGATACCTTTGAAATCAGCAACCTTCAGAGCAGCGCCACCGATCAAACCACCATCAACGTCCGGATTAGCGAACAGTTCTTTTGCATTAGAAGGCTTGCAGCTACCACCATAAAGGATAGAGGTATTGTCAGCGATCTCCTTGCCATACTTGTCAGCAACGATTGAACGGATGAAAGCGTGGATTTCCTGAGCTTGTTCCGGAGTAGCAGTTTTACCTGTACCGATAGCCCAAACCGGTTCGTAAGCCAAGATAATCTTTGAGAAATCTTCAGCAGACAGAGAGAATACAGAAGCCATCTGTGCAGCTACCACTTCATTCTGCTTGTTAGCTTCGCGTTCTTCCAGAACCTCACCGATACAGAAAATCGGAGTCAGACCGTTAGCCAAAGCCAATTTCACTTTTTCTTCAAGGATAGCAACTGTTTCACCGTAGTAAGCACGACGTTCAGAGTGTCCCAAAATTACATATTTGGCTCCTGTAGAAGCAACCATCTCAGCCGATACTTCACCTGTATATGCACCGGAAGCCTTGTCTGCACAGTTTTCAGCACCTACACCAATCTTAGCAGCGTCTACCAACGGAGTGACAGAAGCCAAGTGGATAAACGGAGTACAGATGATCACATCACAGTTAGGCTTTTCGTTAGCCAATGCTTCGTTCAATTCTTTAGCCAAAGCGATACCCTCTTGAAGGGTTTTGTTCATTTTCCAGTTTCCTGCAACAATGTTCTTTCTCATTTTGTTTTCTTTATTTAAAGGGTTAATAAAACTTTTTTTTCGTTCTCTACGGCGAATAACCAGCACATCCACGCCCAGCACAAGCAACAACGGGATAACAAACCATAAGAAAACATATCCCACTGTGTGAAAATCACTTTCCAACTTTTGTTGTCCCAATGGCAAATTCTCCAGTTTATCGGTCAACACGTATTCGTCCGGAATATCCTCGTCACTCCACTTATTCAGAATAGTCCCGTTCTTAATCAGCATTAATCCCGGATTGGAACGCACCATCGTCTTCAGAGTTATATCATCCATCTGACAGAAAGGATACTCTGCACCGGTCTTGTCTTTCCATAATTCGATTTGTTCTTCGGGTGAGGAAGTCAGGCAATAAAATCTGTAACCATGTTCCACCGAATAATCATATATTTCATTAATCAAATCAATATTACTGTCATCCGCTTCCTCAATCCGGTGGGCAACCAACAGGAATGTATATCCCATATCGGTCAGGACATCTTCCGTAATATCATCTCCTGTATTCAAATCCATTATGGAAAAATCATGGATGGGCGGTTCATAGCCTTTTTCCTTAAGTACAGTACGCGTATCGACAAATGTCCAAGTACTGTCCGGATAGTTATCCAGCGTAAATTCTTTCTTTTCGCTATTCTTTTCCAGCACAAAGATACTTTCATATACACTCGGTTTCGCTCCATCGGGAATCGTCATCCCTTCCGATATATTCTTTCCAATCTTATACGGCCGGAAGTCTAAGACAGGCAAACGGTCCAAGCAATAGAATGACAAAGTAAACACAAAAAACAGTGTATATAATGAAACCAGCCATTCCATCTTCACGCTAATGAACCGGAACACCATCTTCCTATATCGGAACGTTCCGACAGCCGCAAGCAGGAGCACTACATTTTTGCCAAATGTCTCCCAATTCGTCAAAACCCAAGCATCGCCAAAACAACCACAGTCCGAAACCGGATCAAAGAGGGCAAGGTACAGTGTCAGTGGCGTCATAAAAATCATCAGTATTAACGCCAATGAAGAAGCAATTGTCCTTCGCGTTCCGAAAAACAAAGAGATACCAATAAAGAACTCGACGGAAGATAACACGATACCTCCCAATAGCGGGAAAAATGAAGGGAACCAAGAAGCCATTCCGAATGCAGCCAGATAATCCTGTATCTTATACTGGAATCCCAGTGGATCAACTGCCTTTACAAATCCGGAAAATATGAACGAAGCCGCCAGAATAAAGCGACCGGTGTTCGCCACCACTTCCTGAATGATATGTAAGTTCTTATCCTTCAAATTCTATCTTTATCAATCCAAAAACCGAATAATTAATCATGTCCATGTAATTGGCGTCAATTCCTTCGGACACCAATGTGTTACCGGACAGACTTTCAATCTGCTTGGTGCGGTAAATTTTCATCAAGATCAAGTCTGTATACGAGCTGATGCGCATACTCCGCCAAGCCTCATCATAATCATGGTTCTTGGCAAGCATCAGTTCCAATGCCGCTTGGGCATACTTATCATAAAGCGTCATCGCTTCTTCATTACTGATGTCGGCAGATTCGGCATATCCCAATTCCAACTGAATCAGTCCGACAATACCGTAATTGACAATCGCAATGAATTCGGAACGGATTCCTTCGTCTACCAAAGTCACTCCTTTAGTTTCAATACTACGTATCCGGTTGGCTTTGATAAAAATCTGATCGGTCACCGAAGCCGGACGCAGGATACGCCACGCAGGACCGTAATCGTGCAGCTTCTTGGAGAATAAGTCACGGCATAAAGCTATGACATGTTCAAATTGTTGCTTGGTATCTTTCATTTTCTTCCAAATAGTTCGCAAAGGTAACAATAATTAAGTAAAAACAGAAAGAGGGCACTCTAAATTATATTAAAGTGCCCTCTTCTAAAGATATTGTATTACTGTTTTATAAGCAAGATATTTATGAACAACGCAAAACTTGTCCGATGCGCAAAGTCGTTGTCGGCTTAATACGGTTTAACTTACAAAGCGTACTGACCGATACGCCACGCAACTTAGCGATGCGGGACAGGGTATCCCCACTTTTCACTTTATGATAGCGGATAGTGCCATCTGCCACTTGTGTATCATGAGAACCGGCGCGTTTCACACCTTTCGTCTTCCGGAACGTATAGGTATCGGCTACGATATCCTGTTTCGGGAAGTCGAACATATAAACCGGGTTGATTGCAATTCCTAAGAAACGAGTCTCAAAATGAAGATGCGAACCGGTAGAACGTCCCGTATTACCACCCAGACCTATCACTTCACCGGCTTTCACCAATTGATTTTCTTCTACCAACTGCTTGGACAAGTGTCCGTAAACAGTCTCCAAACCATTGTCGTGACGAATAACGACATACTTGCCATAACCTCTACGCTCATATTTCACGATACGCACCTTACCATCAAAGGCCGCCACGATAGTATCGCCGATATTAACCTTCAAGTCAAGACCGTTGTGCATTCTTCTCCAACGGGGACCGAAAGGCGAAGTTATCTTCGTACTCGGAGTCGGCATATGGAATCCGGTCAGGTCGATTGTATAAGTTTCGGGAATAATAGCGTTTCCGTAAGCATGTACATACTGGTTATTCCAGTTAGGATAAAGACTAAGGGCAGGATATTCGGACTGTTCGGCACGGATTTGCTTCTGCAATGCCAAAGAGTCAACAGTTTTCAATTTCTTGTCTATCGGTGCTTGGCGGGCAATCAGGTCTTGAGAGAAAGAGCTCAAACTAACCATAGCCGCTACAGCCACCAATCCGGTTTTAATAATGCAGTTAAAATTCATTCGTTCTTGTCAAATCATTTAATATTCGTCGTTTGCATACAGGTAATCAAAAGTAGCCTGCTTGTAATCGAATATTTCTTCCGGTTTAAAAAATCTCGTTAATTCAACAGCTGCGGTTTCCGGCGAATCGGAAGCATGAACTATATTCTCTTGAAAGCTCATACTGTAATCTCCACGAATGGTTCCCGGAGCAGCCAGACGTCCGTTAGTTGGTCCCGCCAATGTACGGACTGTTTGAATAGCATCCACACCCTCAAAACAACAAACGATGACAGGCGCTGTCATCATGGAATCTTTCACACGTTGAAAGAATGGCTTGCCGCTAAGGTGGGCATAATGTTCGCTTAACAATTCATCTGTCAGTTGCATCATCTTCATACCGGCCAACCGCAATCCTTTACGTTCAAAGCGATGGGTAATCTCACCTATCAATCCCCGTTGAAGGGTACATGGTTTTAAAATGACCAGCGTTTTTTCAAGCATAATACTCGACTTTATAAATTGGTTACAACGATACATTTACTAAAAAATTCTCCCAAAGGTAGCATTTTTCGATGAAACCACAAGGAAGTCATTAACTATTTTTCAGATGGTTAGCCGGTAAGCGGGCTAATAATTGTCCCCTAAACTCCTATAAATAGGGAGAATAAGGACTAAATATGTTTTGCAACACATTTACGTAAATAAACTGTATGTTTAACCGTTTTTCAGCTAATGGCAGCCCAGTTAACATTCGTTTTCCGCAATGCTTTCAGTTGTCGCCACAAAATCTCGTTCTCCGGATTTTGCGCTGCAAAGTCATGCTCTACTATTTCTTCGGCAATGGTACGGACATATTGCAGAAGTTGTCCGTCGCGGGCTATATCGGCAATCTTCAGGTCAAAAGCGACACCACTCTGCTGAGTACCTTCCAGATCGCCCGGACCACGAAGTTTTAAATCGGCCTCCGCTATTTCAAAACCATCGTTGGTACGCACCATTATTTCCAGTCGTTTACGAGTATCTTCCGTCAACTTATAATTAGTGACTAAAATACAATAAGACTGTTCCGCTCCACGTCCTACCCGTCCCCTCAACTGGTGCAATTGAGAAAGTCCGAAACGTTCGGCATTTTCAATAATCATTACCGAAGCATTCGGTACGTTTACTCCGACTTCTATCACCGTAGTAGCCACCATTATCTGTGCCTCTCCCGAAACGAAAAGCTGCATCTGCTCGTCTTTCTCAGCCGGTTTCATTTTGCCATGTACCTTGCAAACCTTGCACTTGGGAAATTTTTCAAGGATATGTTGATACCCCTCTTCAAGGTTCTTCAAATCGATCTTCTCACTTTCCTTTATCAAAGGATAAACGATATAAACCTGACGTCCCTCATCAATCTGCTTCTGCACCGAACGGTACATGCTCTCCCGACGATTGTCGAACTGATGCACAGTGGTTATCGGCTTTCGTCCGGGAGGCAACTCGTCAATAACAGACACATCCAGATCACCGTATAAAGTCATGGCCAATGTTCGCGGAATGGGGGTCGCTGTCATGACAAGCACATGTGGAGGTTGATTATTCTTACTCCACAGGCGGGCACGTTGCGCCACCCCGAAACGATGTTGTTCGTCAATAACCACGAATCCCAAAGATGAGAAATTTACAGTATCTTCGATAACGGCATGCGTTCCTATCAGGATATGTACATCTCCGGTCAGCAGTCCGGAAAGAATAGCCTCCCGTTTTTTTCCTTTAATGGATCCGGTCAACAACTCAACACGGATATCCATGCCGAAAAGCAGTTCTTTTATGGTTTCATAATGCTGATTGGCGAGTATCTCCGTAGGGGCCATCATACATGCCTGATAACCATTATCCAAAGCCAGCAACATACTCATCAAAGCAACCAATGTTTTTCCGCTTCCGACATCCCCTTGCAAAAGGCGGTTCATCTGCCGCCCGCTGCCTACGTCGTTACGTATTTCCTTCAATACCCGTTTCTGAGCACCCGTCAGCTGAAAAGGAAGATTCTTGGCATAGAATGTGTTAAACACATCCCCTACCTTCTCAAAAACATAGCCCCGATATCTTCTCTGCCTGTCTTTGGCATACCGAAGAATATTCAATTGCACATAAAACAGTTCCTCGAATTTGAGACGGTATTGCGCTCTGCGGAGCAAATCGGGGTTGGCAGGGAAATGAATATTCCGAAGCGCTTCCGTCAAGGGCATCAGATGATGTTCCGCCAGCAGTTTGGGCGAAAGAGTCTCGGGCAAAGGCTCCTGTATCTGCTGAATGACAGTAGCCATCATTTTCTCTATTGCATGGGAGTTGAGGAAGCTGCGCTTCATTTTCTCCGTCGTATTGTAATAAGGCTGCAAACCTACGGACGAAAGTTTCAGTTCATCCGATTTGTCTATATCGGGATGCGCTACGTTGATACGTCCGTTGAACACGGTCGGTTTACCGAAAATGATATACTCTTCGTGAAGTTTATATTTGCCTAAGATGTACTTTATTCCTTGAAACCACACCAGATCCACTACACCCGTCCCATCCGAAAAATGAGCAGTCAGGCGACGCTGCCGTCCTTCACCGATAGCCTCAAAGCCGAGAATCTCTCCCTTCAATTGGATATACGGCATATTGCCATCTATTTCGTGAATGTAATAGATGCGGCTCCGGTCAACGTATTTATAAGGAAAGTAGTAAATTAAATCGTGTAAAGAGTAGATTCCAAGCTCCTTATTTAATATAGCGGCCCTCTGAGGGCCTACACCGGAGATAAACTTTATGTCTCGTGTGACTAAATCGAACATTTACAAAAGTGCACTCCCTATTTTTAAATCGAAAGGGGTCGTTATTTTTATATTCTCACGATTGCCCTCGGCAAGATATACAGGCACTCCCATTGCTTCTACCACAGAAGCGTCATCTGTAAAGAACGGGGTAAACTCCTGCGTATATGCCCGCTTCAAGAGTTCAGTATCGAATACTTGCGGTGTCTGCACCAGTTTATAATCATTGCGACTGACTGTCTCGCTACTATTGCCGGTCAAATGGCGTACGGTTTCCACTACATCGATAACAGGAATTACAGCCTTCCTTGTCTCCGCCAAATCGTAACAGTTACGGATTACGTTGACCGAGACAAACGGACGAACCCCGTCATGAACTCCCACCAATCCGGATTCCCGCACCAACGCCAAACCATTCTTTACCGAATGGAAGCGTGTCTCTCCCCCATCGGCAATGAGGTGCCCTACGCCAAAATGATATTCTTCACAAAGCTGTTTCCAGAAATCCTGTTGTTCTTTGGGAAGCACTAATATAATCTGAAGCGTAGCCTCATACTTCCGGAATGCTTCCAACGTATGCATCAGTACAGGTCTACCACCGATAGGAAGAAATTGTTTCGGAAGCTCACTCCCCATTCGCAACCCCTTCCCACCGGCGACAATAATGACATATTTCTTCATAAACGGCTTAGCGCTTAACACACATCGCTTCCGCCAATTCGTCTACTTTCTCTTTACCAGCCAACAGCTCTACGATAGCTAAAGCAAATTCCATAGCAGCGCCCGGTCCCATACCCGTTATAATATTTCCGTCACGGACAACGTGTTCACCGACACATTCCGCACCTTCCAGATACTGTTCGAATCCGGGATAACAAGTAGCTTTCTTACCTTTCAGCAATCCCAATTTGCCCAATACCATCGGAGCCGCGCAAATGGCAGCGATAGGCTTGCCTTTTTCCGCAAAGCTAAGAATCAGTTTGCGCAATCCTTCGTGCTTATCAAGCGTAGCTGCTCCCGGCATTCCTCCCGGCAACAACAAAAGCTCAGCGTCAAAGAAATCGCAATTTTCAAAGTTGACGTCGCAAAGAAGGGACACATCATGTGCTCCGACTACGATTTCATCCGGTGTAACGGATACGATTTCTACATTCAGTCCGGCACGTCTCAACGTGTCAACAGCAGTTAATGCTTCGATTTCTTCAAAGCCATCTGCAAAAAATGCGTATACAGTTCCCATATATAATAATGTATTAATGTGCCAATATGCTAATGTGCCAATTGGCTGCGCACTGATCGTTAACTATTCTCTATCTCAACTTAAAGTTATACGTAATCGTTCCAATCTGATTCGTCATTCTTTCCACCGCCTCAAAACGGGCTTTCTTTGCCGCATCTTCGGCTGCTTTCCGTAAGAAACGGTTCGGAGTATTCGTATGCGAAAGATTGATACTGGTTGCAATCACCTGTCCGGCAGGATTTACCGTGATATTCACAACAACCCGTCCCTCTTCCTGTACATTATAAACAGGTTTCGGCAGACTGGTGCCTGCACCTAAAGAACGTCCGCCGAGGTCAAATGTTCCCTCGCCTCCTATTCCTATTTTCGCACCGGTAGAAGAATTGCCTTCTTTGCTGCCTTCCGTACCTGTGCCACCGGTTGCCGTCCCTTTATTGCCGGTCATTTGCGCTCCCTTACCAAAAGCACCGGCAACTTTCTTCCTTGCGGCTTCTTCGGCAGCCTTACGTTCACGTTCCGCCTTTTCCTCTGCAAGCCGTTTGGCTTCCGCAGCTTTCTCAGCTTCGGTCTTTTCCGGTTTCTTCACAGGTTCTTTCGGCTTAACCGTCTCCTTAGGTTTCACCGTCTCCTTTTTAACTTCTTCTGTTTTCGGTTTCACAGCGACCGTTTCCTCCTCAGTTTGCGTCAACAGGTCTTGTTCTGAAGGTAGTTCCGGCTGTGTTTCCGCAGGAGCTGCCGCATCCTCATCCAGCACGTCCGCATCTACCAGCGAAGGGTCGTCAAAGCCACGCGCCGATTCCACATTGCCCATCATCACGGGTATTCCACCCGCATCTTCATCCGGCTGCGGAACAGTGAAGCTCACCAGAATCAAAAGAGCAATCACTGCCACGTGCACCAGCAATGCACCCAGCGCTCCTATGTATTCACCCTTTTTTCTTCTGTCCATCATTCTTATCTGTTTTCGGGCGGGCGTGTAGCCAGCACCATCTTAAAATGATTCTCGTTCGCGATGTTCAGCACCCGTACTATTTCACGGTAAGGCACTGATTCATCGGCATATAATGCCACATACATTTCAGGTTCCTTCTCCGCACAGCTCTGCAAAAATGATGTCAAATCATTCAACGCTACGGGTTGCTCCTTCTCATTGCCGAAAGCCGCATAGAAATTCAAGTCCTTATCGATAATGACTCTGGTCAGCGGTTTGGCCGAAGTTTGCTGCTTGCCTTGCGGTAACAGCACTTTAATAGCATTGGGCGACACCACAGTAGAGGTTATCATAAAGAATATCAGCAACAGAAATATGACATCCGTCATGGAAGCCATACTGAAATTGGGCGATACTCTATTTCTTCTTTTTAATCCCACTTTATTAGTGATTAATGGTTAGTGATTAGCTGTCAGCTATAAAGTTACTTTTGGGCAGGCTCGTTCAACAAATCCATGAATTCCATTGTGCGGGATTCCATTTTGTTTACGACACGGTCTACCAACATCACCAGATAGTTATAAGCAAACATGGCAATGATACCGACAATCAGACCTCCGACTGTAGTAATCATCGCTTCATAGATACCACCGGAAAGCAGCGTAATATCTATATTCCCGCTACCCGCATTCGCCATCTCGTAGAATGCGCGCACCATACCGGTCACCGTTCCGAGAAATCCCAGCATTGGAGCACCGCCGGAGATAGTCGCCATCACGGTAAGCCCTTTTTCCAGCTTTGCAACCTCAATGTTACCTACATTCTCGATAGCTACCTGTACATCATTTATCGGACGTCCCAAACGACTGATACCTTTTTCAATCATACGCGCCGAAGGGGTATTCATCGTACGGCAATAGTTGATAGCCGCTTTGATTTCTCCGCTATGAATATAATCTTTAATCCGCTCCATAAACATAGGATCCTCTTTCCCGGCCTTACGGATCATATAGTTACGTTCAAACAGGATATAGAAACAGACCACAGACAGTACGCCCAGCACAACCATAATCCATCCCCCCTTGATAGCCATATCAAGCATATTCATTTCAGGAGTGCCAACCTCCGTCAGTACAGGGTTGGCGGTAGCCAGCGAGTCAGCCATATTCATAGCCCCTTGAGCCAACAATATCATTGCATTCATCAGCGTAAACAGTTTTTATATTCCTGAATGGTACGTTCCAATCCTAAATACAGTGCGTCACTAATCAAAGCGTGCCCGATAGAAACCTCATCCACCCAAGGAATGTTTTTATAGAAATAGTTTAAATTAACAAGACTCAAATCATGACCGGCATTGAGACCGATGCCCAATTTACGAGCGGTTTTCGCAGCTTCAATAAAAGGGGCGATAGCCGTTTCCGGGTTCTTCGGATAATTCGTAGCATACGGTTCCGTATAAAGCTCCACACGATCGGCACCAGCCTTTGCCGCATATTCCACCATTTCCGAATCGGCGGCAACAAAAACGGATGTACGAATACCCGCACTGTTGAATTGGTCGAGAACTTCCGTCAGAAATTCCAGATTTGCTTTTGTATCCCAGCCTGAATTGGAAGTCAATTGTGAAGGGTCATCGGGAACCAAAGTTACTTGATGCGGCTTTACCTTCAGCACCAGGTCTATAAACTCAGGTGACGGATAACCTTCGATATTAAATTCAGTCCGCAACAAAGGGCGCAAGGCGTATACATCCGAATGGCGAATGTGGCGTTCATCGGGACGGGGATGAACCGTTATGCCGTCTGCTCCAAAAGACTCACAATCAAGGGCTACCTTCACCACATCGGGAACATTTCCTCCCCGTGCGTTTCTCAGCGTAGCTATCTTGTTTATGTTCACACTTAATTTAGTCATAGTTCTACGTAATATTTGCCGCAAAAATACAAATATTATTATTAGTTGCCTAATAATACGAAACGCATTCTCCGTTCTTTTTTGGTTATTTAAAGTAGAAATCCAAGAAAAAGTGCCAAATTTGCAACCGAAACCAATGATACAGCTTATGAAATTTGCCATCTTCGGAAATACTTATCAGCCCAAAAAGTCTTTTCACGCCGCCAACCTGTTTCAATTATTGAAGAGGCAGGGAGCTGAAATATGTGTATGCAGAGAGTTCTACCAGTTCTTGATTTCAGAACAAATGGAAATCGAAGCCGATCAATTACTGGATGGCGATGATTTTACAGCCGATATGGTGATCAGTATCGGAGGTGACGGAACTTTTCTGAAAGCCGCCCGCCGTGTAGGCAGGAAAGGAATTCCGATTCTTGGCATTAATACGGGACGTTTAGGATTCCTTGCCGACATCTCTCCCGAAGAAATGGAAGAGACATTCAATGAAATTCATGCCGGACGGTACAGTGTGGAGGAAAGAAGCGTGCTGCAATTGATTTGTAACGACACACATTTACAGGAATGCCCCTATGCCTTGAACGAGATAGCAGTATTAAAGCGGGACAGTTCCTCCATGATCAGTATCCGCACGGCTATTAATGGCGCTTTTCTAAATACATATCAGGCTGACGGACTGGTGATTGCCACTCCGACCGGATCGACCGCATACTCATTGAGCGTGGGCGGGCCTATCATTGTGCCCCACTCCAACACTATCGCCATCACTCCCGTAGCTCCACATAGCCTCAATGTCCGTCCCATCGTTATCCGCGACGATTGGGAAATCACACTAGATGTGGAAAGCCGTAGCCACAACTTCCTCGTCGCCATCGACGGTCGGAGCGAAACCTGCAAAGAGACTACGCAACTTACTATCCGTCGGGCTGACTACAGCGTAAAAGTGGTAAAAAGGTTCAATCATGTTTTTTTCGATACACTCCGTACCAAGATGATGTGGGGAGCGGATGGCAGAGCGCAATAACTCATTTTGTGCCCACCGGCTTAATTTAATGTGAACGCCTGGGAACCGATCAAGTTGCCGCCTTCGAAAATATCCACCCGATAGTTTCCGGCGTACAAGAATTCTTCCACATCCCAAAACACATTCACATTCTGCTCTTCGCCATTGTACTCGATATACTTCTTAATGGAATAGGTCAATGTTCGGTTTTCATAAGGGAAAGTATTGGATGCGCTCTTGGTCAACACATCATTATCCGGTTTGGTAATACGTATATAGACAGTACGCTCTCCGTTCTCAGCCGTTATATTCTTCACAATAGTAAAGCTGATAGCCAATTTCACGACATCTTTCACTTTTTTCGCCACTTTACCGCGTTTATTGCGTGGTTCGACACGAATATTGGTCGCATCAAGCTGGGCTGCCAACGTCACTTTCTTATCCAGATTCTTCTTTTCTTCGGAAAGGTTATCAATCTGTCGTGAAGCCTGATTGTATTTCTGGGTGACTTCCGCGATGACTTGTTTCTGTTGTGCCGTCAGTTTATTCAGTGAATCTATCTGGTTGATATAGCCAATCATTACCTTGCGCAAGGTAGCCAATTCCTTCTTCAGACGACGAATCTCCGTCGCATTCGAACTTTTCACCGTACGGAGTTCTTCCAATAATCGCTGAGTCTTCAACTGCTCTTGCTCCAGCAACTGAGATAAAGAGTCATTGGAAATTGTCATCTTTAACTCATCATATTGTTGTGCAAAACGAGTATATTCGTTTTCCAGATCCTCCTTATCTAATTGGAATTCCTGTACCAACTCCCGGTTAGCCTGTTTTTCAGTAAATAACAGATAGGTAACACCGATAATCGCTATCACTAATACGGCAACAGCCGCAATAAGAATGCCTTTTTTGTTCATAGTTCCAGTACGTTAATTGATAACCGCCGCAAAAGTAATCATTTCGTAATAGAAGTCAAGCAGAAAAGCAGAGAGTTTTTTATATCCCCTCTGCTAATCCATACAATTTTAACTTATTGATTTGTCAACTAACAACCTAAACCGACAAGCAACATTATAGCCAAAGATATTCGTTCATAGTTCTTACTTTTTCCTTAAAGAGGATAGAAAGCCAATCCAGGAATATTCCCTATTATCTGTTTAAGGTCATCCAAATCCAAATATCGGGCATTTTGACACAGACTTTGGTACTTCTTTACTCCAATCCGCTTTACTATATTCTGTACGACTTCTTCACAAGGAGAATTTATCCCATCTGATAAATCCCACAATTCTTCCACATTATCTTTGCGCTTAGTAACAAACCGAAATCCCCTTTTCTTCAGTTCCTGCAGCAATTCTTCTTTCCCGACGCGTGCATTCACATGTACGGTTTTATTCTCCAAAAGAACACCTTTCTCATAAGCATCCACCACTTTCTGTAGATCACGTTTTATCCTGTCGATCGTTGATACAGGAGGGACAAACTGCCAAAACAATAATGGAATATATCCTTGAGTCAATTCATACAAAGGTTGTGATATTAAATACTCATTTAAATAAGTCCCTTGTACGGAAACCTTTGTTTGATTCCGATTCTTATACATAAAGTACATACCCATGTTTGCACCGAGATTATACATATCCATCATATCGTGAGTAGCAATCAAAGAATAGACTTGTGCCGGAGTATGTTCACGAATACCTTTTGATATATTATCAATTTGTCTGTTAACAACACCGCTCTCCCAATCGGCCAAGTCCTTACCTTTTTCAAGAGATAACATATTATAGTCCACAATATTTCTTGATATTGTATGGATATCATGCTCTGAACCAGATTGAGTATATAAAATATAAAGAGAACCGTTTGCATATTCCTGACTATCCACTCCTGTTTTACTTATTTTCCGGCAATAAGATTCACTTTTCACGTCCTCCCCTATGCCTGCGATAATTACGTTTTCTACTTCATGCTCTATTATAAACTTCCGGTATTCATCAGGCAAAGCCAACAATTTTATCCAGGCAACTCCGACATCATCCATAGAAGCATCATATCCCAATGTCGCATAACAAGGTACTCCAGCTTGCGAGGAATATTCTAATATGGAAGAAACTTCTTTGGTAGAAT
>ERZ791610.82-NODE-82-length-81479-cov-19.110508_pt1 | contig 81479 bp, 65 predicted proteins | sample MGYA00510061_ERZ791610 | MGnify/ENA primary metagenome ERZ791610 (study PRJEB30046, sample SAMN00791922) | human gut metagenome | study: EMG produced TPA metagenomics assembly of the A metagenome-wide association study of gut microbiota in type 2... | reverse complement strand
AAAATTAACGGTTCTTTTTTATTAATCGCAATAATTTGGTAGAAAATGCAGGATTAAAGTTCATAACACAAAAAAATAGCACCCAAAAACTATCAAATACCACCTAAAAACTATCAGCTGACAATTTTTAGGTCAAATTCAGTCTGATTTTCCCCCATCGGATTCCTGAAAATACCGTAAAATTGCAACATCGAAATTTACGAACGAATATTCACAATTTAAAAGCAACACAGTATGAAAAGTTTAAGCTTCAGAAAAGATTTAGTAGGAGTACAAGAAGAATTATTCCGCTTCGCCTACAAACTGACAACTGATCGTGAAGAAGCAAACGATTTGTTGCAGGAGACATCATTAAAAGCATTAGATAACGAAGATAAATATATGCCTGATACTAATTTTAAAGGATGGATGTACACCATCATGCGCAATATATTCATCAACAACTACCGCAAGGTAGTCCGCGATCAAACATTTGTTGACCAAACCGACAACTTATACCACCTGAACTTGCCGCAAGATGCAAGTTATGAAAGTACAGAGAGAGCATACGACCTGAAAGAGATGCACCGGGTAGTCAACAAACTCCCTAAAGAATACAGAGTTCCGTTTGCAATGCACGTTTCAGGATTCAAATACCGAGAAATTGCGGAAAAACTGAACCTCCCTTTGGGTACAGTAAAAAGCCGCATCTTCTTCACACGCCAGAAATTGCAGGAAGACCTGAAAGACTTTCGCTAGACCTTAACTAAAAAGATACTAAACTGTACGAGCCCCGAGTGTTGAGCATACTGACACTCGGGGCTCTTTTTTTCAAGTAAATCAACATTTAACACTCTGTTGAAAACTTCTCTAAAAGTTTTTGTGGAAAATCGTGGGGAATTGTGGGGAATTTCATACTTTTACGGTCTCTTATTATAATAAGGTAATGATACGTTTTTTAGGTAATATTGAAGCCAAAGCAGACACTAAAGGAAGAGTGTTCATTCCCGCTATCTTCAGGAAGCAATTACAAGCTGCTTCTGAAGAAAGGCTTATTATGCGTAAAGACGTATTTCAAGACTGCCTGACTCTATACCCAGAAAGCGTGTGGAACGAGGAGTTGAACGAACTTCGCAGCAGACTTAACAAGTGGAACAATAAACATCAACTCATTTTCAGACAGTTTGTGAGCGACGTTGAGGTGGTGACACCGGACAGCAACGGACGCATATTAATCCCCAAGCGGTATTTACAGATCTGCAATATACATGGGGATATACGCTTCATCGGCATCGACAACAAGATAGAGATCTGGTCGAAGGAGCGGGCAGAACAGCCGTTTATGTCACCCGAAGAGTTTGGAGCGGCATTAGAAGAAATTATGAACGATGAAAATAAACAAGATGGAGAAAGATGAACTGACATATCATGTGCCTGTACTGCTGAAAGAAAGCGTTGACGGGATGAACATCCGCCCTGACGGAACGTATGTAGACGTTACCTTCGGCGGAGCGGGACATTCACGAGAGATTCTTTCACGGCTCGGGGAAGGCGGACGACTTTTGGGATTTGACCAAGATGAAGACGCCGAACGGAATATCGTTGATGATCCCCACTTTATTTTCGTACGCAGCAACTTCCGTTACCTGCACAATTTCCTGCGTTATCACGATATCGAGCAGGTAGATGCGATTTTAGCCGATCTAGGTGTGTCTTCCCATCATTTTGATGACAGTGAACGCGGTTTCTCTTTCCGTTTCGACGGAGATCTGGATATGCGCATGAATAAACGTGCAGGACTTACGGCAGCCGATATCGTAAACACTTACGAAGAGGAACGCCTCGCCAACATTTTCTATCTCTATGGAGAATTAAAGAATAGCCGTAAACTCGCTTCTGTGATTGTCAAAGCACGGAACGGGCAGGCTATCCGTACCATCGGAGAGTTTTTGGAAGTCATCAAGCCACTTTTTGGCCGCGAAAGGGAAAAGAAGGAATTGGCAAAGGTATTCCAAGCACTGCGGATTGAAGTAAACCAAGAGATGGAAGCCTTGAAAGAAATGTTACTGGCAGCAACAGAGGCATTGAAACCGGGTGGCAGACTAGTAGTGATCACCTATCACTCATTGGAGGACCGCATGGTGAAGAACATTATGAAAACCGGAAATGTAGAGGGAAAAGCAGAAAGCGATTTCTTCGGGAATCTGAATACCCCCTTCCGCCTTGTCAACAACAAAGTGATTATTCCTGACGAAGCGGAAATAGAAAGGAATCCGCGTTCAAGAAGTGCTAAATTACGAATTGCAGAAAAGAAATAAAGAGAAATGGAAGAGGAAGTAGTAAATAAGAAAACAGAAGAGGGAAAGAAGAAAAAACGCACCTCACTAAAAAGTATTCTGGGTGGAGACATTCTGGCTACCGACTTTTTCCGCCGTCAGACGAAGTTGCTGGTACTGATCATGGTATTCATCATCTTCTACATCCATAACCGCTATGCCAGTCAGCAACAGCAGATCGAGATAGACCGGTTGAAAAAGGAACTGATAGATATAAAATACGATGCGCTGACACGTAGCTCGGAACTGATGGAGAAGAGCCGCCAGTCACGTATAGAAGACTATATTTTTAGTAAGGAGAGTGATTTGCAGACATCCACCAACCCTCCTTACCTTATTAAATAGGTGGAGATCTGGGAGTTTTAAAAGAGAAGCACTGTGGCAGTTAATAAAAAGAATATAATGACCCGCTATTTCTTCGTCATCCTCGTGATGGCGTTGATAGGTGTAGCAATTGTCGTAAAGGCAGGAATCACTATGTTCGCCGAGCGTCAGTATTGGCAGGACGTAGCCGATCGCTTCGTGAAAGAGAACGTAACGGTGAAGCCTAATCGTGGAAACATTATTTCCTCCGACGGTAAACTAATGGCCAGTTCCTTACCCGAATACAGGATATATATGGACTTTATGTCCGGTGAGAAGGACGAAAAACGAAGAAAGAAAGATCAGGCCAGACGCGATTCCATTCTTAACGCCAACATGGATTCAATCTGTATCGGACTGAACAAGATTTTCCCGGATAAGAGTGTCGCTCAATTCAAGGCACATCTTAAAAAAGGACGCCAAGCTAAGAGCCGTAACTATCTGATTTATCCGAAACGCATCTCCTATATACAATATAAAGAGGTAAAGAGATTGCCTGTGTTCTGCCTGAACCGATACAAAGGAGGATTCAAAGAATTAGCCTACAATCAGAGGAAAAAACCGTTTGGCTCGTTGGCCGCACGTACGTTGGGAGATGTTTATGCCGATACGGCAAAAGGAGCCAGAAATGGTATAGAGTTAGCTTTTGACACCATCTTGAAAGGACGGGACGGACTGACACATCGCCAGAAAGTGATGAATAAATACTTGAATATAGTAGACGTACCACCGGTTGACGGTTGCGACCTCCTCACTACTATTGATGTGGGTATGCAGGATATTTGCGAAAAGGCATTGGTAGACAAGTTAAAAGAGTTGAATGCAAGTGTTGGTGTAGTCGTTCTGATGGAAGTGGCTACGGGAGAAGTAAGAGCAATCGTCAATATGATGCAGGGCAAGGACGGAGAATATTACGAAATGCGCAATAACGCCATCAGTGATATGCTTGAACCCGGTTCTACCTTCAAGACGGCCTCCATTATGGTAGCTCTTGAAGATGGGAAAATCACTCCTGATTACGTAGTGGATACAGGCAACGGGCAAATGCCGATGCATGGTCGCGTGATGAAGGACCACAACTGGCATCGCGGAGGATACGGCAAACTAACTGTCACCGAAATATTAGGGGTGTCTTCCAACGTGGGCACATCGTATATCATAGACCACTTCTACGGAAGCAATCCGCAAAAATTTGTCGACGGACTAAAACGGATGAGTATTGACCAACCTCTCCATCTGCAAATAGCCGGAGAAGGGAAGCCGAACATTCGGGGACCCAAAGAAAGAAGTTATTTTTCAAAGACCGCCTTGCCATGGATGAGTATCGGTTACGAGACACAAGTACCACCGATGAACATCGTTACTTTTTACAATGCAATAGCCAACAAAGGCGTAATGGTGCGTCCCAAGTTCGTAAAAGCAGCGATAAAAGACGGAGAGGTAGTAAAAGAATATCCGACCGAAGTTATCAATCCGAAGATATGTTCGGACAAGACATTGGCAGACATACAGATGATATTGCGTAAAGTAGTAGGCGAAGGACTTGCCAAACCGGCAGGAAGCAAACAGTTCCATGTTTCGGGAAAAACGGGAACAGCGCAAATCTCACAGGGAGCAGCCGGATACAAGACGGGGAGAACGAATTATCTAGTCAGTTTCTGCGGGTATTTCCCATCAGAAGATCCTAAATATAGTATGATTGTTTCCATTCAGAAACCGGGACTACCGGCCTCAGGAGGTTTGATGGCAGGTAGCGTATTCAGCAGGATTGCCGAAAGAGTATACGCCAAAGACTTACGTTTGCCGCTCACCAATGCGATTGATACGAGTTCCGTAGTCATTCCGAACGTAAAAGCCGGAGAGATGAGGGAAGCTCAGCGGGTATTGGAAGAACTGAATATTCAGGTGCAAGGTAAAATAGCCAACGCAGGAAAAGAAGTGTGGGGAAATACCCACCTGGCTCCACAAGCCGTAGTGCTGGAGAGTCGGAGCAATATGCAGAATTTTGTACCGAGTGTCATAGGTATGGGAGCTAAAGACGCTGTATACCTGCTGGAAAGTAAAGGGTTGAAAGTGCATCTTGTCGGAGTGGGCAAGGTAAAAAGTCAGTCGATAGCCAACGGAAGCATTGTTAGAAAAGGACAGACAGTGACGCTTACGCTAAAATAGTGAATGATTAAAAAATAAATAGAGTAATGTTATTAAATGAGCTACTGAAAGCAATCCAACCGGTACAGATAGCCGGAGATTCAAATATAGAAATTGCCGGAATCAACATAGATTCCCGTTTGGTAGAAGCCGGACAACTGTTCATGGCTATGCGCGGTACGCAAGCCGACGGTCATGCCTATATACCCGCCGCCATCAGTAAAGGCGCCACCGCTATCCTCTGCGAGGATATGCCCGAAAAACCGGTGGCGGGAATTACCTATATACAAGTAAAAGACAGCGAGGACGCGGTAGGCAAGATTGCCACCACCTTCTATGGAGATCCGACTTCCAAACTGGAGTTGGTCGGTGTCACCGGAACGAATGGAAAAACAACCATCGCTACCTTATTATATAATACCTTCCGCTATTTCGGATATAAAGTAGGACTTATCTCTACAGTCTGCAATTATATCGATGACGAGCCGATTCCAACGGAGCACACCACACCTGACCCTATCACGCTGAACCGTTTATTGGGACGGATGGCAGACGAAGGATGTAAATACGCCTTTATGGAAGTCAGTTCCCATTCGATCGCACAGAAGCGTATCAGCGGATTAAAATTCACCGGAGGTATCTTCACCAATCTCACCCGTGACCATCTGGACTATCATAAGACGGTAGAGAATTATCTGAAAGCTAAGAAAAAATTCTTCGATGACCTACCGAAGAATGCGTTCAGTCTGACCAATCTCGATGACAAGAACGGACTAGTAATGACGCAAAACACACGTTCCAAAGTCTATACTTATTCGCTGAGAAGTCTCAGTGACTTCAAAGGACGGGTGTTGGAATCCCATTTTGAAGGAATGCTACTTGATTTCAACAATCACGAGCTGGCAGTTCAGTTTATCGGCAAGTTCAACGCTTCCAACTTATTAGCGGTATTCGGTGCCGCTGTCCTGCTTGGGAAAAAAGAAGAAGATGTGTTGGTTGCCCTTAGCACACTGCATCCGGTTGCAGGACGTTTCGACGCTGTGCGTTCAAAAGACGGAGTTACCGCAATTGTCGACTACGCCCATACTCCGGACGCCCTTACTAATGTGCTGAATGCCATACACGGGGTATTGGAAGGGAAAGGAAAAGTAATCACCGTAGTAGGTGCGGGCGGCAACCGTGACAAAGGCAAGCGCCCCATCATGGCAAAGGAAGCCGCCAAAGCCAGCGACCGTGTTATCATCACTTCGGACAATCCCCGTTTTGAAGAGCCGCAAGACATCATCAACGATATGTTGGCCGGACTGGATGCGGAAGACATGAGAAAAACATTAAGCATCGCCGACCGCAAGGAAGCCATCCGTACGGCCTGTATGCTGGCTGAGAAAGGAGACGTAATACTCATTGCCGGAAAAGGGCACGAGAATTACCAAGAGATAAAAGGAGTAAAACATCACTTCGACGACAAAGAAGAAGTGAAGAGAATGTTGAACGATTAGACACCAACCACTGAAGAAATGTTATATTATTTGTTTGAATGGCTGCATAAGCTCAATTTTCCCGGAGCGGGAATGTTTGGATATACCTCATTCCGTGCACTGATGGCAGTTATCCTCGCCCTACTTATTTCGAGTATCTGGGGAGATAAGTTTATCAACCTGCTTAAGAAAAAACAAATCACGGAGACACAACGGGATGCGAAAATCGACCCGTTCGGCGTCAACAAAGTAGGCGTACCAAGTATGGGAGGCGTCATCATCATTACAGCCATCCTGATTCCTTGCCTGCTTTTAGGCAAGTTGCATAATATATATATGATACTTATGTTGATCACCACCGTATGGCTGGGATCACTCGGTTTTGCCGACGACTACATCAAGATTTTCAAGAAAGATAAAGAAGGACTGCATGGCAAGTTCAAGATCATCGGGCAAGTAGGTCTGGGACTGATTGTCGGACTTACTTTATATTTAAGTCCGGACGTGGTCATTCGCGAAAACATCGAGATACACAATCCGGGACAGGAGATGGAAGTGGTACACGGAACAAATGACTTGAAATCTACCCAGACAACCATCCCTTTCTTTAAGAGCAACAACCTCGACTATGCAGATCTGGTAGCTTTCATGGGCGATCACGCACAAACGGCCGGATGGGTACTGTTCGTTATCATCACCATCTTTGTCGTTACCGCCGTATCCAACGGAGCCAACCTGAATGACGGAATGGATGGAATGGCGGCGGGCAACTCCGCCATCATCGGAGCTACGCTAGGGATATTGGCTTACGTATCATCACACATCGAGTTTGCCGGCTATCTGAACATTATGTACATTCCGGGATCGGAAGAACTCGTAATTTACATCTGCGCCTTTATCGGTGCATTGATCGGCTTCCTCTGGTACAATGCCTATCCGGCACAAGTATTCATGGGAGATACCGGCAGTCTGACGATTGGCGGAATCATTGCCGTATTCGCCATCATCATTCATAAAGAATTGCTGATACCGATTCTCTGCGGTGTATTCCTCGTAGAAAATCTGTCGGTCATTCTTCAACGGGCTTACTATAAAGCCGGGAAACGAAAAGGAGTGAAACAACGGCTGTTCAAACGGACGCCGATTCACGACCATTTCCGCACTTCCATGAGTTTGATAGAACCGGGATGTACGGTGAAGTTCACCAAGCCCGACCAACTGTTCCACGAATCAAAAATTACTGTCCGTTTTTGGATTGTGACCATCGTGCTGGCAGCCATAACGATTATAACGCTGAAAATAAGGTAAACGCTGAAGATAACTGAGGCGTGAATTAACAATAAAGATTCAGAGAGTATTAACCCGATTATTAACTTTTAAAGGATGTGCACAACTAATAGGCAATTCAGCATATTGGAGACAAGAGCACATTAGTGTAAATGAAAAGAATAGTAATTTTAGGAGCTGGCGAAAGCGGTGCAGGTGCAGCCGTACTCGCTAAAGTCAAAGGATTTGAGACGTTTGTTTCGGATATGTCCGCCATCAAGGACAAGTATAAGGAACTTCTCGACAGCCACCACATTGACTGGGAAGAAGGCCGCCATACCGAAGAACTCATTCTGAATGCCGACGAAGTAATCAAAAGTCCGGGTATTCCGAATGACGCTCCCCTCATTCTGAAACTGAAAGCTCAAGGAACGCCGGTTATATCAGAGATTGAGTTTGCCGGACGTTACACGGACGCCAAAATGATCTGTATCACCGGTTCGAACGGAAAGACGACTACGACTTCCCTCATCTACCATATCTTCAAGAGTGCAGGTCTGAATGTAGGTTTGGCAGGTAATATCGGCAAGAGCCTGGCTTTGCAGGTAGCCGAAGACCACCATGATTATTATATTATCGAACTGAGTTCTTTCCAATTGGATAATATGTATAACTTCCGTGCGAATATAGCCGTATTGATGAATATTACTCCGGACCATCTGGACCGCTACGATCATTGTATGCAGAATTACATCGATGCCAAATTCCGTATCACCCAGAATCAAACTCCGGACGACGCTTTTATCTTCTGGAACGACGACCCTATCATTAAACGCGAATTGGCAAAGCATGGTCTGAAAGCACACCTCTACCCTTTCGCAGCCGTAAAGGAAGACGGAGCGATTGCATACGTAGAAGATCACGAAGTGAAAATCAATGAGCCGATTGCTTTCAATATGGAACAGGAGGAATTGGCTTTGACAGGACAGCATAATCTGTACAATTCTTTGGCTGCCGGTATCTCAGCCAATCTGGCAGGTATCACCAAAGAAAACATACGCAGGGCCCTCTCCGACTTCAAGGGCGTGGAACACCGGTTGGAGAAAGTGGCACGTGTCCGTGGAATTGATTTCATCAACGACTCCAAAGCGACGAACGTCAATTCGTGTTGGTATGCCCTGCAAAGCATGACTACCAAAACAGTATTGATTCTCGGTGGAAAAGATAAAGGAAACGATTATACGGAAATTGAAGACCTGGTACGCGAAAAGTGCTCGGCTCTTGTATATATGGGACTTCACAACGAGAAGCTGCATGATTTCTTCGACCGTTTCGGTTTGCCCGTAGCAGACGTGCAAACCGGCATGAAAGACGCTGTAGAAGCCGCCTATAAATTGGCGAAGAAAGGTGAAACCGTATTATTGAGTCCTTGCTGCGCTTCTTTCGACCTCTTCAAGAGTTACGAGGATCGTGGCGAGCAATTTAAAGAATGCGTCCGCGCCCTTTAATTTTTAATTTATAATTTTTAATTTCTGCAAGATTGGATTTATTAAAGAACATATTCAAAGGCGACAAGGTAATCTGGATTATTTTCCTTTGTCTCTGCCTCATCTCGATAGTCGAGGTGTTCTCGGCAGCGTCGACACTGACTTATAAAAGTGGCGACCATTGGGGACCGATTACACAGCACTCTGTTATTCTGATGGTGGGTGCAGTAGTGGTGGTAATTCTACACAACATACCCTACAAATGGTTTCAGGTATTTCCGGTCTTCCTGTATCCGATTTCTCTGGTACTGTTGGCATTTGTCACCCTGATGGGTATCATTACAGGCGACCGTGTCAACGGAGCTGCGCGTTGGATGACCTTTATGGGATTACAGTTTCAACCGTCGGAGTTGGCAAAAATGGCGGTTATCATTGCCGTCTCATTTATCTTGTCCAAGAAACAGGACGAATACGGAGCCAACCCGAAAGCCTTCAAATACATCATGATTCTTACCGGACTGGTCTTTCTGCTTATTGCACCGGAAAACCTTTCAACAGCCATGCTGCTATTCGGAGTTGTATGTATGATGATGTTCATCGGGCGGGTATCTTCCAAGAAACTGTTCGGTATGCTGGGGCTAATGGCACTTGTAGGCATAGTGGCTGTGGGAATACTAATGGCCATTCCCGGAAAGACACTGCACAATACACCGGGACTTCACCGTTTCGAGACCTGGCAGAACCGTGTTTCCGGCTTCTTCGAGAATGAAGAAGTACCTGCCGCCAAGTTCGATATTGATAAAGACGCGCAGATAGCACACGCCCGGATCGCCATTGCTACCAGCAATGTAGTCGGCAAAGGTCCGGGCAACTCAATACAACGCGATTTCCTCAGTCAAGCCTTCTCCGACTTTATCTTCGCCATTGTGATCGAAGAGATGGGATTGATAGGGGGGATATTCGTGGTATTCCTCTATCTATGCTTGCTGATGCGGGCCGGACGAATCGCCCAGAAATGCGAAAGGACTTTTCCCGCCTTCCTTGTGATGGGGATTGCCTTGTTGTTGGTATCGCAGGCAATACTGAACATGATGGTTGCCGTCGGACTATTCCCCGTCACAGGACAACCGCTACCTCTAGTCAGCAAAGGAGGAACAAGTACATTGATTAATTGCGCTTACATCGGAATGATATTAAGCGTCAGCCGATATACCGCTCATCTGGAAGAACAGAAAGCGCACGATGCGCAGATTCAGTTGCAGATCGCGACAGATGCGGCCGCCAATTCGGAAGCTCAGACTGCTGCCGAGCCAACTGCACAGATTTTGAACAGCGATGCAAAATTCGAGGATGAGAGTGACAAGCGATGAACGGTCAGTAGCACGAAACGGTCAACTGAACGAAACGGATAGGAGAAAAGAACTATGATGGAAAAAGAACTTAGAATTATTATTAGTGGTGGAGGTACGGGAGGGCACATCTTTCCCGCCGTCTCTATTGCAAACGCGATAATGGAGTTACGCCCTGACGCCAAAATCCTCTTTGTAGGAGCGGAAGGCCGTATGGAAATGCAACGGGTTCCCGATGCGGGCTATCAGATCATCGGTCTTCCGATAGCCGGTTTCGACCGCAAGCATTTATGGAAGAATGTATCGGTAATCATCAAACTGATACGCAGCCAATGGAAGGCGCGCAGTATCATCAAGAACTTCCGTCCGCAAGTAGCGGTAGGCGTAGGCGGTTACGCCAGCGGTCCCACGTTGAAGACTGCCGGAATGATGGGAGTGCCTACCTTGATACAGGAACAGAACTCGTATGCCGGAGTCACCAATAAACTATTGGCACAGAAAGCCCGGAGAATCTGTGTAGCTTATGACGGTATGGAGAAATTTTTCCCAGCCGATAAGATTATCATGACGGGAAATCCGGTACGTCAGAACCTGACAAAAGATATGCCGTCCAAAGAGGACGCACTACGTTCTTTCCATCTGCAACCGGACAAGAAAACGATTCTTATCGTAGGTGGCAGCTTGGGAGCGCGCACCATCAATAACACGCTGACTGCCGGATTAGCGACAATCAAAGAAAACGGAAACATACAATTTATCTGGCAAACCGGTAAATATTACTATCCGCAAGTGACAGAAGCCGTGAAAGCGGCAGGCGCACTTCCCAATCTATATGTAACGGATTTTATCAAGGATATGGCAGCTGCCTATTCAGCGGCCGACCTTGTTATCTCCCGTGCAGGAGCAGGCTCCATCTCCGAGTTCTGCCTATTGCATAAACCTGTCATTCTGGTACCTTCCCCCAATGTGGCCGAAGACCATCAGACTAAGAATGCCCTAGCACTGGTAGACAAACAGGCAGCTATCTACGTCAAAGACAGCGAAGCGGAAAAGACATTGATAGATGTGGCTTTAGCCACCGTCAATGATGAGCGGAGATTAAAAGAATTAAGCGAGAATATAGCCAAGCTGGCTTTACCCGATTCTGCGAAAATCATCGCGCAGGAAGTGATAAAACTGGCGGAAGCAAAGAACTAATCGATTCATACAAATACTAAAGATAGAAGAAATGAATATCGAAACTATAAAATCAGTCTATTTCGTAGGTGCCGGCGGTATCGGTATGAGTGCCCTTGTACGCTACTTCCTCTTCAAAGGCAAGGTAGTAGCCGGATATGACCGTACTCCCACTCCATTGACTGACGCTCTGATTGCCGAAGGCGCACAGATACATTACGAAGAAAATGTGGATTTGATTCCGGATGCTTGTAAAGACAAAGAAAGTACGCTCGTCGTATTCACCCCCGCCGTCCCACAGGAACACGAAGAACTGGTTTACTTCCGCAACAACGGATTCGAGATACAAAAACGCGCTCAAGTATTGGGAACGATTACACATTCGAGCAAAGGCTTGTGTGTAGCCGGTACTCATGGCAAGACCACTACATCCACCATGACGGCACACCTGCTCCATCAGTCACACGTAGAATGTACCGCCTTTCTCGGAGGAATCTCGAAAAACTACGGAACAAACCTCTTGCTTTCACAGAAAAGCCCTTACACGGTAATCGAAGCCGACGAATTCGACCGTTCCTTCCATTGGCTGTCCCCGTTTATGTCTGTCATTACAGCTACCGATCCGGATCACTTGGATATTTACGGAACAGAAGCAGCTTATCTGGAAAGTTTCGAACATTACACAACCCTCATCCAGCCGGGCGGCGCATTGATCATCCGCAAAGGCATCTCACTACAGCCCAAAGTGCAACCCGGTGTACGCGTCTACACCTATTCACGTGACGAGGGCGATTTCCATGCAGAGAATATCCGCATCGGAAACGGAGAGATATTTATAGACTTTGTGGCGCCGGATACCCGTATCAATGATATCCAACTCGGAGTGCCGGTGAGTATCAATATAGAAAATGGCGTAGCCGCTATGGCATTGGCACACCTGAACGGAGTAACTGATGAAGAGATTAAAAGAGGCATGGCTAGTTTTCGGGGAGTAGACCGCCGGTTCGACTTTAAGATCAAGAACGACCGGATAGTCTTCCTGAGCGACTATGCCCATCACCCCTCAGAAATCAAGCAGAGTGTACTGTCTATGCGGGAGCTTTACAAAGACAAGAAAATCACAGCTATCTTCCAGCCACACCTTTATACCCGTACGCGCGATTTCTATCAAGACTTTGCCGACAGCCTGTCGCTGCTTGACGAAGTGATTCTGGTAGATATCTATCCGGCACGCGAAGCCCCGATTCCGGGAGTTACCAGCCGGCTGATTTACGACAATCTCCGTCCCGGTATCGAAAAAAGTATGTGCAAAAAGGAAGATATACTGAACATTCTGAAAGATAAAAACATTGAAGTATTAATAACTTTGGGAGCAGGAGATATAGACAACTATGTCCCCGAGATAAAGAAAATACTGGAAAGGAAGAATGATTAATAATTTATGGTAAAGAGAATCCTTCTGTCCATCGTCATGTTGGTGCTCATAGCCTACCTGGTCGTAGCTGTCAGCGCCTTCAACCGCAAGCCTGCCGACCAGACCTGCCGTGACATGGAATTAGTTATTAAGGATACCGCTTATGCCGGTTTCATCACCAAAGACGAACTGAAAGGTATCCTTCAGAAAAAAGGCATCTACCCCATCGGGAAAAAGATGGAACGCATCTCTACCAAGTCATTGGAACGGGAACTGAGTAAACACCCGTTGATTGACGAAGCGGAATGCTACAAGACTCCTAGCGGCAAAGTCTGCGTGGAAGTGACACAACGCATTCCCATCTTACGGGTAATGAGCGCCAATGGTGAGAATTACTACCTTGACAACAAAGGAACCGTCATGCCTCCCGATGCAAAATGCGTCGCTCACCGGGTAATTGTCACCGGAAACGTAGAAAAGTCGTTTGCAATGAAGGATTTATATAAGTTTGGTGTATTTTTGCATAACAATAAGTTCTGGGATGCGCAGATAGAACAGATTCATGTATTGCCCGACCGCAATATCGAATTAGTGCCACGTGTGGGAGACCACCTTGTCTATCTCGGCAAACTGGATGACTTTGAAGACAAACTGGCACGCCTGAAAGAATTCTATAAGAAAGGGCTCAATAAGGTAGGCTGGAACAAATATTCACGCATCAACCTTGAATTCAGCAATCAGATTATCTGTACGAAAAGAGAACGATGAGTGATAAGTGATGAGATATAAGTGACAGATCTCTCCAAATAGTAAATTGTAAACAATTAAATAGTAAATAAAGAGATGGCAACAACAGAATTTATCGCCGCTATTGAACTTGGTTCATCGAAGATAACCGGTGTGGCCGGAAGAAAGAACAGTGACGGAAGTATGCAGATACTGGCGTATGCACAGGAAGACTCTTCTACGTTCATCCGTAAAGGAGTTATCTTTAACCTGGACAAGACGGCACAAAGTCTGACTTCTATCATCAACAGACTGGAAGGTGAGTTGAAAAACTCAATTGCTAAAGTATATGTAGGTATTGGCGGTCAATCACTTCGCACAGTACGCAACGTGGTAAGCCGCGATCTGGAAGAAGAAGCCATCATATCGGAGGAACTTGTCAGCGCTATCGGCGACGAGAACATCGCCATCCCGGTGGTAGACATGGACATACTGGACGTAGCGCCACAGGAATATAAGGTGGGAAATAACCTGCAAGCCAATCCGGTGGGTCTGGTAGGAAGCCATATCGAAGGCCGTTTCCTCAATATTGTCGCCCGTGCTTCCGTGCGGAAGAATTTGGAGCATTGCTTCCAACAGGCAAAAATAGATATAGCCGAACAACTGATTGCCCCGCTCGTGACAGCCAACGCGGTATTGACAGAAAGCGAACGCCGTTCGGGCTGCGCTTTGGTCGACTTCGGTGCAGATACGACTACCATCTCCGTTTACAAAAACAATATCCTCCGCTTCCTGACTGTGCTGCCGCTAGGAGGTAACAGTATCACACGAGATATCACCACCTTGCAGATGGAAGAGGAAGAAGCAGAACGTTTGAAGAAAACCTACGGTGACGCTCTTTATGAAGAAGAGCCCGAACAAGAAGAGGCTACTTGCAAACTGGACGATGACAGTCGTACCATTAAAGTAGCCGACCTCAACAATATCATCGAAGCCCGTGCCGAAGAAATCATTGCCAATGTATGGAATCAGATACAACTCTCCGGCTTTGACGACAAACTGCTGGCAGGAATTATCATGACAGGAGGAGCTGCCAACCTAAAGAACCTGGAAGAGATGTTGCGCAAACGTAGCAAAATAGAGAAAATCAGAATGGCAAGACTTCCACGTAATACCGTTCATGCCCCTAGCGATATCCTGAAAAAAGACGGCTCGCAGAATACGTTATTCGGGCTTCTGTTTGAAGGGAACCAGAATTGCTGCCTGATAGAAACAGTTTCTCAACCTGCTCCGGCCACTCCTAAACCGGAAGCGGAAGTTCTCAAGACAGGCGATATATTCGAAAACGACCAGGAACTGAAAGAACAAGCCCGCATCGCCCGACTCAAGAAAGAGGAAGAGGAACGAGAAGCCAAACTGGCTGCCAAAGAAGCCGAGAAACTTCGCAAGCAGAAAGAAAAGGAGGAGAAAGAAAGGCGGAAAAGAGAAGCTAAGCCCGGTTGGTTCACAACAAAAATGAAGAAAACGATTGAGGAAATGACCAACATCTTCAATGAAGATGATGAAATGAAATAACTTCCGGAGACATAGCTTGTAATTTGTAAATAGTAACTAGTAATTAGCATAAGATTATGGACGAGATAGTACAATTCGATTTCCCGACAGATTCACCGAAGATCATCAAAGTGATTGGCGTAGGTGGTGGTGGTGGCAACGCTGTAAACCACATGTACCGGGAAGGTATTCATGATGTAACGTTCGTTCTTTGCAACACGGACAACCAGGCATTGGCCGAATCACCGGTTCCGGTGAAACTGCAACTGGGCCGTAGCATCACACAAGGTCTTGGAGCCGGCAACCGTCCCGAACGGGCACGCGATGCCGCCGAAGAAAGTATAGAAGACATTAGAAACCAACTGAACGACGGCACCAAGATGGTATTCATCACTGCCGGAATGGGTGGTGGAACAGGAACCGGCGCAGCCCCTGTCATTGCCCGCATCGCAAAGGAGATGGATATTCTGACAGTCGGTATCGTTACCATCCCCTTTATCTTCGAAGGGGAAAAGAAAATTATCCAAGCGTTGGACGGTGTGGAACGTATCGCTCAACACGTTGACGCTTTATTGGTTATCAACAACGAACGCTTGCGCGAAATATATGCCGACCTTACCTTTATGAATGCATTCGGCAAGGCCGATGATACACTCTCCATCGCTGCCAAAAGTATTGCCGAGATTATCACCATGCGCGGTACGGTCAATCTGGACTTTGCCGATGTGAAGACTATCTTGAAAGATGGTGGAGTAGCCATCATGAGTACCGGATTCGGTGAAGGAGAAAATCGGGTAACCAAAGCAATCGATGATGCGCTGCATTCTCCGCTACTCAACAACAACGATATCTTCAACGCCAAAAAGGTGATGTTGAACGTTTCCTTCTGTCCGTCATCCGAATTGATGATGGAAGAGATGAACGAGATACATGAATTCATGAGTAAGTTCCGCGAAGGTGTGGAGGTTATCTGGGGTGTCGCCATCGACAACTCTTTGGAAACAAAAGTGAAGATTACCGTACTTGCAACCGGATTCGGAGTAGAGGATGTTCCCGGCATGGACAGCCTGCACGCTGCGCGCAGCCAGGAAGAAGAGGAACGCCAACTGCAACTGGAAGAAGAGAAAGAGAAAAACAAAGAACGCATCCGCAAAGCATACGGAGAAAGCGCCAGCAATATCGGAAGCAAGAGCCTGCGCAAACGTCGTCACATCTACCTCTTCAATATGGAAGACCTGGACAACGACGACATCATCGCTATGGTAGAGGATTCTCCCACATATATGCGCGATAAGACAACCCTCACCAAGATACGGACCAAAGCCGCTCTGGAGGAGGAAGTCGCAACGGAAGAAGCAACAGACGAGAATGGCGTGATTACGTTCTAAACAAAGAACTAAGAACGAAGATTATAAACTCGCAGAATCAGGCTTCGGTTATAATTCTTAATCTTTAATTTTTAAATATAATAGTATGGATTTATTTGATAAAGTCAGCGAAGACATAAAAAACGCAATGAAGGCAAAGGACAAAGTAGCCTTAGAGACTTTGAGAAACGTTAAGAAGTTTTTCCTTGAAGCAAAGACTGCTCCGGGAGCTAACGATACACTGACAGATGATGCGGCACTTAAAATCATCCAGAAACTCGTAAAACAAGGAAAGGACTCTGCCGAGATCTATATCGGACAAGGCCGTCAGGACTTGGCTGACGCAGAGCTAGGACAGGTAGCCGTTATGGAGAAGTATCTGCCGAAACAAATGTCTGCCGAAGAACTGGAAGCGGCATTAAAGGAAATCATTGCCGAAGTGGGTGCCACCAGCGGAAAAGACATGGGTAAAGTAATGGGAGTAGCTTCCAAGAAATTGGCAGGACTTGCCGAAGGCCGTGCCATATCAGCAAAAGTAAAAGAGCTTTTGGGATAATTCATCCACTCTCTACTGAGAAGTTTTTACTTTCGATCTCTCATCTCTCATAAGTCAGAGATAAAAGATTAAATATCAGCAACATACTTTATGAGAGATAACTCACGATGAGTTATCTCTCATCATTTCTCCCAGTATCTCTCATCATTTCCTCAAAACATCTCTCATCATCCTTCAAGTACCGGCATTCATCTATCAAAGTACCGGCATCCATCTATCAAAGCACTGGCATAAGTTTACAAAACTACCGACATTGTTCTGTTAAAACACCGACATAATTAATTCGTCACGGCCGTGACGAGATCTCTTCATGGCTGTGGTAGGATCTCGTCACATCCGTGAGAAGAAGTCACCACAGCCGTGACGAATCATCTATATCGGCATCCGATATGAACAATGCAGGGAATAAACACATTGTATCCCTACTTCTTTCATCTACTAAATCAGTGCCTATCAGCCGAAAAGAGCTAATCAAACAGTTCTTTCAACACTTCTAATGATTTCAATACCGGGAAGTCCGGCAAATGCAGACTATAATAATCATTGATAGTCGTCAGACAGCGAGTACGTTCGGCACGACTCATACCGAAAAGATGCATAGTCTCATAATTCATACGCATCAATTGCCGAAGACGTCCCGCATCTTCAGGATTGATATAGGATGAATGCAGCTGGGGACGAGTAGAAGTAAAACAAGCATTCAGCAAATCGAAGTAATCACCGGCATGATAGTCTTCCAGATTGGGATAAAGGCCCAAAAAACGGGAAAGACGCATTAGAAAAACAAGATGGAAATTAGAGAATCCTTCCCTGCACTCATCCAACCAAATGATGGAATGCTGCAAATAAGCAAACAGCGGACGGTTCTCAGCCTCCTCCCGAATAGCCCGATAAAGGAATTCCGATAGAAAAAGCGCCATCGCAGATTTATAAGGATCATAGGGAATGGAAGAAAAAGGATAAAAGGATTTCGCCTCTTTCACCCGATAAAGAGTCGCATTCGGTCTGTAATCCGCCTCAAATTCAATAAAAGACAACGGCTGGAAAAGAACGGATTTCACCGCTGCTTTTCGTGAACGGGGAACCGCCACAAGAAAAGAAGCCCTGCCGGAAAGCTCCGTGTATATATCTACAATGATAGAAGTATCATTGTACTTTAATGTATGAAGAACGATTCCTTTCGTTTTTTGCAGCATAACCAATCACAAATTTCCATTCCGGAACAAAACTACAAAAAATCTTCTAAATAAGAATCCCGTTGACTGCCGAATAAAAGAAAATAAGCGATTCCGTTCGCAGAGAGAAAGAAGACGAAAAGAGCACCCTTTATATATAATAAGGTATAGGCAAAAGTACATCCGATATTGGCAAAAGGAAAAATGAAGTTTTCTCACGAGAAACAGAGAAGTATAATCACCTGAATATCAGGAAGAAAAGAAAGCTAAAAGAAGGCAACCGGAAAATTTATACTATTTTTTTCAGCAAATTGTTTGTCAGTTTCAAAAAAGTTCCTACCTTTGCATCCGCAATCGAGAAACAAACACAGATTCGAGAAAGCAAAAGCAGAAATGCAACACAGGATGGCCCGTTCGTCTATCGGTTAGGACGCAAGATTTTCATTCTTGAAAGGGGGGTTCGATTCCCCCACGGGCTACAAGTTAAAAGAATAAACGAACTAAAAAAACAGATTAGTCGAGATGGCAAATCATAAATCATCACTGAAAAGAATCAGACAAGAAGAGACTAGAAGACTTCACAACAGATATTATGGCAAGACCATGAGAAACGCTGTTAGAAAGCTTCGTGCAACTACTGATAAAGCAGAAGCAGTTGCAATGTATCCGGGCATTACAAAGATGTTGGATAAGTTGGCTAAAACAAATGTGATTCACAAAAACAAAGCTAACAATCTGAAATCTAAGTTGGCTATTTACATCAACAAGCTCGCTTAATAAGAAGAATTCAATAATTCTATATAGCATCAGGCTGAACTTTTAAGTTCGGCCTTTCTTGTTTATAATTATCTGTATACCAGTTCACCCAAGAAAACGGAGAATCCTCTTCCATTCTTAATTTTTCACGGTTTATTCTTCGTCAAGTCGACAAATTTCACTATATTTGCTCTGTTATTAAAGTTAGAAAGGCAATTATGAGCGAAGAACAAATCACTCCCAATAACGGGTCTTATTCTGCGGATAGTATCCAGGTATTGGAAGGTCTCGAAGCAGTAAGAAAACGCCCTGCGATGTACATCGGTGACATCAGCGTAAAGGGACTTCACCACTTAGTATACGAAATTGTTGATAACTCCATCGACGAAGCGTTGGCAGGATACTGTACGCACATAGAGGTGACAATCAACGAAGACAACTCAATCACAGTACAGGACAACGGACGCGGTATTCCGGTAGACTATCACGAGAAAGAAAAGAAGTCGGCATTGGAAGTAGCCATGACCGTACTGCATGCTGGAGGTAAGTTCGATAAAGGATCCTACAAGGTATCCGGAGGTCTGCACGGTGTAGGTATGTCTTGTGTGAACGCATTGTCCACGCACATGACTACTCAAGTATTCCGGGGTGGTAAGATTTACCAACAGGAGTATGAAATAGGTAAACCACTTTATTCTGTAAAAGAAGTCGGTACTTCCGACATTACCGGTACCCGCCAACAATTCTGGCCGGATGGCAGCATTTTCACGGAAACGGTGTATGACTACAAAATATTGGCTTCACGTCTGCGCGAATTGGCCTACTTGAATGCAGGACTACGTATCTCACTGACCGACCGCCGCGTGGTAAATGAAGACGGCAGTTTCAAAAGCGAGCAATTCTATTCGGAAGAAGGTCTGAGAGAATTTGTACGCTTCATCGAGTCTTCTCGCGAACACTTGATAAACGATGTTATTTATCTCAATTCAGAGAAGCAGGGAATTCCTATTGAAGTGGCTATTATGTACAATACCGGATTCTCCGAAAACGTTCACTCATACGTTAATAATATCAACACCATCGAAGGTGGTACGCACCTGGCCGGATTCCGTCGTGCATTAACCCGTACATTGAAGAAATATGCCGAAGACAGCAAAATGCTGGAAAAGGTGAAGGTGGAAATCTCGGGAGATGACTTCCGCGAAGGTTTGACTGCTGTTATTTCTGTAAAAGTAGCCGAACCTCAATTTGAGGGACAGACTAAAACGAAGTTGGGTAACAACGAAGTAATGGGTGCCGTAGACCAAGCGGTAGGTGAAGTGTTATCCTACTATTTGGAAGAACATCCGAAAGAGGCCAAAACAATTGTTGACAAGGTGATTTTAGCCGCTACCGCCCGTCACGCTGCAAGAAAAGCCCGTGAAATGGTACAACGCAAGTCTCCGATGTCCGGAGGCGGTCTACCGGGTAAACTAGCCGACTGTTCGGACAAAGATCCGTCTAAATGCGAACTGTTCCTTGTCGAGGGAGATTCGGCAGGCGGTACTGCAAAACAAGGCCGTAACCGTATGTTCCAAGCCATCCTCCCGCTACGCGGTAAGATTCTGAATGTGGAGAAAGCCATGTACCACAAAGCTTTGGAAAGCGAGGAAATCCGTAATATATATACCGCATTAGGGGTAACAATCGGAACGGAAGATGACAGCAAAGAAGCAAATATCGAAAAGCTGCGTTATCACAAGATTATCATCATGACCGATGCCGACGTCGATGGTTCTCACATCGACACATTGATTATGACTTTCTTCTTCCGCTATATGCCTCAAATCATTCAGAACGGATACCTGTACATTGCTACTCCTCCGCTCTACCTTTGTACGAAAGGCAAGGTAAAAGAATATTGCTGGACAGACGCGCAGCTTCAGAATTTCATCGACACTTACGGCGGTGGTTCCGAAAGCGCCGTACACATCCAACGATACAAAGGTTTGGGTGAGATGAATGCGGAACAGCTATGGAGTACGACTATGGACCCCGAAAACCGTATGCTGAAACAAGTAAATATAGATAATGCAGCGGAAGCCGATTATATCTTCTCCATGCTAATGGGTGAAGACGTAGGTCCGCGCCGCGAATTTATTGAAGAGAACGCAACGTATGCAAATATCGATGCATAGTTGTCATATTACGTTTTTATAAACCAACCTCACATCTTACAACGAGGAAACGCCTGCCGGAGAGTAATCTCACAGCAGGCGTTTTTCTTTTCATCTTACTATCCCGTGGAACCGGGAATCAGAGAAGATGTTGTTTTTTCAGTTCCTCAACCGCTATTTCCAGTTCTTTATACCATTCCTCACCGAACTTACGGATCAAAGGTTCTTTCAGGAACCGATAAACCGGGAGATTTTCCTTTTTACCCAGCAATACTGCCGCCTTGCATACATCCCAACGATGATAATTGACAGCCTTGTAAGGTCCGTAATCTCCGATACGGATAGGATAAAGATGGCAGGATACCGGTTTATAGAAATCTGTTTTCCCTTCACGATAGGCTTTTTCAATAGCACAGTAGCAACATCCCTTCTCATCATAACAAGTAAAGACACAGTCTTTATTATTAACAATAGAGGTCACCAGATCTCCTTCCTCATCCGTATATACCACTCCTTGCTTTTCTATTATCGCGCGGGCTTCGGGTGCCAGCTCATCCCAAATAACCGGCAACACTTCTTCCAGTTTCTCCACTTCCTCCAACTCTACAGGCGCCCCTGCATCTCCCTCAATGCAACATTCACCTTTACAAGCGTCCAGATTACAAAGGAACTTTTCCCGAAGCACATCCAGCGATACAACTACATCATCAATCTGTATCATTTGCAATATTTATATCAGACAAAAAAGGCGGAGTTCTACCCCCGCCCTCCCAATTATAAGAATCTAAATTACTTAATCAACACGCTACCGTCCATTTCAGCCGGAACTTCCAATCCCATAATCTTCAGGATAGTCGGAGCGACATCAGCCAGACGGCCGTTCTCTACTTTCGCAGCCTTATTTTCTGTCACGTAAACACAAGGAACGGGATTCAGAGAGTGAGCCGTGTTCGGAGTACCGTCCTCATTCAAAGCGTGGTCAGCATTACCATGATCGGCAATGATGATTGCTTCGTAATCCTGTGCTTTAGCAGCTTCGATCACATCTTTCACACAAGCATCTACAGCAACAACAGCTTTCTCGATAGCTTCGTAAATACCCGTATGGCCTACCATATCACCGTTGGCGAAGTTCACTACGATGAAATCATATTTGTTTTCGTTGATAGCAGCCACCAGTTTATCTTTCACTTCGTAAGCGCTCATTTCCGGTTTCAGGTCGTAAGTAGCTACTTTTGGAGACGGAACGAGGATACGGTCTTCCTTGTCAAACGGAGTTTCACGTCCACCGTTGAAAAAGAACGTCACGTGAGCATACTTCTCCGTTTCAGCGATATGAAGCTGGCTCATACCCCTAGCAGAAAGATACTCGCCCAAAGTGTTAGCCACATTTTCTTTGTCGAACAGGATATGTACACCTTTGAAAGAAGCGTCATACGGAGTCATACAGTAATATTGCAATCCCGGAATGGTGTGCATGCCTGCTTCCGGCATATCCTGCTGGGTCAACACAACGGTCAGCTCTTTGGCACGGTCGTTACGATAGTTGAAGAAGATTACCACGTCACCTTCTTTGATTGTTCCGTCGACATTGGCATTTACAATCGGCTTGATAAATTCGTCCGTCACACCTTCATCGTAAGATTCCTGCATTGCCAGAACCATATCGGTTGCCTTCTTTCCTTCACCGTTCACCAACAGGTCGTATGCTTCTTTTACACGTTCCCAACGTTTGTCACGGTCCATTGCGTAATAACGGCCGATGATGGAAGCGATCTTTCCTGCCGATTTCTCACAGTGAGCAGACAGTTCCTCAATAAATCCCTTACCGCTCTTCGGGTCTGTATCACGACCGTCCATGAAGCAATGGATGAATGTATTGTCGATATTATATTCCTTAGCGATATCGCAAAGTTTGAAAAGATGAACAAGTGAGCTATGTACGCCACCGTTGGAAGTCAGTCCCATGAAATGCACATTCTTTCCGTTTTCCTTTGCATAAGAGAAAGCCGAAATGATTTCCGGATTTTTCAGAATACTATTGTCAGCGCACGCACGGTTGATTTTCACCAAGTCCTGATAAACTACGCGTCCCGCACCGATATTCAAGTGTCCTACCTCAGAGTTACCCATCTGTCCGTCGGGCAAACCTACATTTTCACCGCTTGCCTGGAGCTGAGAGTGAGGATAAGTGTTCATCAGATAATCCCAATAAGGAGTGGGAGTGTTGAAGATTACGTCGTCTTTCTTTTGGTCACCTAGTCCCCAACCGTCGAGGATCATTAAAAGGGCTTTCTTACTCATAATATTTCAATATTTAAATTATCACTCTGATTTTCGGGCGCAAAGGTACAAAAAAGATGGTTACGACGACGCTTAATCTATGTTAAGCCAGTTGATTATCAACGGGCAATCCAACTATTTTCTTTACCTTTGCAACGCTTTTAAATTAAAATCATAGAAATATGGACGATTCAAACCCGCGAACGTGCACAACTAGTATTAATTAAAGCGAACAGAGTCATTAATATCCGATGTCTCTGCTCGTACTAAACAACGAAAGGAGACAATAAGATGAGAACGTATCTTTATTGTGAGGCCGGCTTTGTGGAAAAAGCACAATGGCTGCCGAATAGCTGGGTCAACGTAGTATGCCCGAACAATGATGACTTTGAATTTCTGACTAAAACACTAAATGTTCCCGAATCATTTCTTGACGACATAGCTGATACCGACGAACGTCCGCGTACAGACACGGAGGGGAATTGGCTGCTCACCATTTTACGTATTCCAGTGCAGAACAAGCAAAACGAGAATCTGCCTTTCGGCACTGTCCCCATCGGCATTATCACCAATAATGAAATCATTGTATCCGTCTGTTATTACAACACTGATTTGCTGCCGGACTTTATCGAGCATACTCGCCGGAAAGGTATCATCGTCCGCAATAAGTTGGATTTGATTTTACGGCTTATCTATTCTTCTGCCGTATGGTTTCTGAAATATCTGAAACAGATAAATCTGGACATCAGTGCTGCGGAAAAGGAATTGGAACGCAGTATCCGTAATGAGGACCTGCTTCGCTTGATGCGATTGCAGAAAACACTGGTTTATTTCAATACTTCCATACGGGGCAATGAAGTGATGATCGGCAAACTGAAAACTATTTTCCAAGACACGGACTACCTGGACAAGGAATTGGTAGAGGATGTTATTATTGAATTGAAACAGGCACTCAATACCGTCAATATTTACAGTGATATCCTTACAGGCACAATGGACGCTTTCGCGTCCATCATCTCGAACAATGTGAATACAATCATGAAACGCATGACCAGTTTATCCATTGTATTAATGCTCCCGACATTAATTGCCAGCTTCTATGGTATGAATGTGGATATCCACCTAGAAGAAGTACCTTTCGCTTTCTCGTTGATTGTGCTCTTCTCCATCGGATTGTCAACATTGGCGTTCGTGATATTCAGGAAGATCAAATGGTTCTAAATTCCTGTTTCAAAAACGTATACTAGTTTAAGGAAGCACTTCCAAATATAACGGATCGGTATGTACCGATTCGTTTCTTTTTTCTAAACGCACAGGAGATGTTGACACAACAGTCACTGCAGCTCCTATTACACCCAATAAACCATGCGCATTCCCTATGCCATTTGCAAACTTTGGATTAGCTCCCCATCTGCTAAGCGTACAATCATACCAGAAATGGGGAATCTCGACTTTACCGGCTTTCATTGGAGTCAGTTGAAACTTTTTATATTCGCCTACATGATACGTCACATCCTCAAAAGAAACCGGTTTCCATATTATGCTGTCAACAGGAATCTCCATAACTGTACACGAAGACACCTTTGGTTGAGATAACCGGACAGAAGTTACTTTCGTATAGGTAGTACATAGCTTTAAAGATAAAAAAGCACTTTCCCCCATACGGACTGTATCTTTATTCAATGTCGCTACAAGTCTTACCACCGGATTATAATCCTTCTTTGCAAGCACACTCTGCGCATTCACCACTACAATATTCAAAGGGGCTGATATATTCAGTTTCCCTCCGAACCTTGCTTTCAAAGAAGGTAGTTCCAAATTTCCCTTTTGTTTAGCCTTTAACTTAAACAGCAATTGATATTGCGTTACTGTATCCCCTGCAACCAACAATGTATTCGTACGAAATTCGTAGCTTTGGGAACCATAGTTCAGCGGTTCAAACTGTTCCGTAATGTTGACTCCCACGTCTTTAGGTCGCCGTTTCATATCAAACACTATTTCAAACTCTTCTCCTACCTCTACTTTTTTCGGGGCCGATAACTCAATATTTTCTTTTCCACGATCATAGGCCGCTTGCTTGTCTTGCTTATTAATATTGAGTCGATCCGGGTCGTAACTGCCAAATTTCACTTCTCCTTTCACGGAAGCGATAAGATTAACCGGAGCGAGATCATACTTCAATCTACGAGTTTCCACATACATACGATTGATTGATATATCCTTTCCACCAGACACTTTCACTGACCGTTGCAACCAATTACCAGCCTCATCCGTCTCCAAATAAATATAGTAATAAGTCAATGCACCCGACGGGATTGTATCACAATGAAATATCTCCTTACAAGGCCATTTTTCCGTACCCTGATAAAAGTATTGATGTTTACAAAACGGATAAGAATGAACAAGATATTCTTGTAAACGCCCTTCCGCATCAAAAATATATTCTTCAGTATTACTCCCCGTATCACAAGAGATTTCTCGACGCATAGTTTCCGAACATTCCAACTTGGCTGCTGTTACAATACCTTGTTCCAGCATATATTTACAACTATCCTGATAAGCAAACTTCTTACCATTTAGCCGAATAAGCTTCCCCGTTTTGTCAAACTTCATCAATGTTCCATCAGAATATCTAGCCTCAACCACTTTGCCTGTCAGACCATACATCTTCCTATCGTCTATCTTATCAAAGATATTTGTCCGGGAAGCATTTGCACTTTGCATACAAAGACTCAACAACAAACCGGAAAGAAAGCACACTAATCTTAGTGCTGTAAATATCTGCCGTTTCATAAAATATCAATTATCAATAATAAGAAAAACTTATCTGAGTATCATAATCCTCTCCGGTTGAACCATCGCTGTTATAACTGCTATGTTCATATATACGAGCCAAACGATTATTACTCCACTCATAATTAAAACTAAAGATATTTTGCCCATCATCATTCTCATTCTTTAGTACACTCATCAGCTGATGAGGTGCTTTCCCTAATATATTCAAGAGAGAAGCATAACATAAAATGACATTATCCCCACCGCAAGAAACCATATCGTCATCATTTCTAAACATCATAAAATATGGAAGATTAATAGAAGATTCAGGTAGTTTGTCTGTCTGATAACTTATATCAGCCTGATAATCATCCCCCGCTCCTTTCATTGTCGTCATCAAATTATTTGACCATGTCATCTCAACACGTCCCGATTGAGTTCCACTCGATGTAGACGAATAAGAGTAAGAAATACTTTTCAAATGTTCATTTGTATCATAAGTAAAGTTCAACGTACCGGTTCCTGAATAATCATTCTCTGCATGTCGATAAGTGCAAACCGCTTTCTCAGCCCAGCCTTTGTAATTTAAAGAAAAATCCACAGTATATAAGGTGTGATCGGACAAAAGAGCATTCTCCACATGAATCGTTTTGGAAGTATAAGATACGGCTACAGTACCTTGTGCATCATCTTCCTCTCCATCTGTATCTATCAATTTATAATCAATCGCCTGAATGCGCAACTGGTCATCATAATAAGGTAAAAAACTTTCAACATATCCTTCTGTTGCGGACACTGTTATATCATGAAGCGAGTCTGCACGTTTTAAATGCATAGTCACACTATTTCCACAACTAGCACAGGTTTCTACAAAAGTCAGTCGGTCATTCGTTAATTCATCATACTTCAATTTTCCATATCTACCATCTCCAAACACAAAAGCCACAATTTTAGTTTCTACTATTACCTCATAATTAAAAGTAGCCGGTTCTTCTCCAGTCTCAACAAATACTCCCGTACCATCTCCTGCAAACGAAATCGTACCTTTCTCTCCTTGATGTTCTCCGTTGGAACAAGTATAGCCTATTTCCCCTGACCAAAGTCCCACTAGCATAGATGCCATACCCTCGTCATCTTTTTCATCATTATTGTCTGAACATGAACTTGTCCACAAGGCCAATAAAAAGAAAAGTAATCCACTAATAATTCTTTTGTACATAATATATTATTCAATTCGTTTATAATGTTCCAAAGCTACATCTTTTTTATTAGCCTAAAAAACATATAATTACGCAAACATATCTAAAGCCCACTTTACTATGACTATCTTATCTAAAAATGCGACTATATGACCAAAATTATATTTAGAACAGAAGACATAAGCCTAGCCCATTGCCTTTTAAGCAAAATCCTAATTGACAGGAATTATTATAAGAATGTCGCTGCTGCAAATTATATTGCCACACAGCCTTCTTTATTTTATTCCTACCGGCAATTCTCATATAAATTCCACTGCCGACTCCTGTAGCCATAATCAGACCACCTACCCCTATCAGTGTTTCATCCTCCCAAGAGCCTAACTGTCCCATAACTACAGCTCCCATGATTATCCCACCTACCATCGGCAACCAAGCCCTGGCAACTTGTTTCTTTCCTCTCTTATACTGAAAATATAAATCAGGATTTTCAACAAAAGCCAATTGTATACCATCCTTATCTAGTTTCTCAGTTCCCATATAAAGTTTAGTCCCTTTCACAGACATTTCTTGCCCATAATTACTAAATCCGCTCGCACTTCCAACCACTTTTTTATCTGTATTCCCATTAAAAAAGCTATTTAAGTTATTACCTATCGTTATAAAAGCTTTTTGTATAGCTTTTCCCGTAATCGTTTGCTTAAAACCTTCCGCACCGCCATTCAATTCCGCCCCACCTAAGGCGCCATATTCTAACGAGAGTTGTGATTTACCCTGTGATTTACCAGTTCCGCTACACATGAAAACAACTTCACTCGTTTGTAAATCAATTACACGAGTCGTTATGCTAACCGCTGCTTTTAATGTCCCCACTTGGGCATTAGAAGCATATTGCGCTCCTACATTCTTACCCATGATTCCTTGAACAGCCCCCATGATAGAAGCTAAAGGAATCCCAGTACGAATATTAACTACATCCGGTTTCTGCATTGTTACCTGAATAATATATTGAGCACCTTCGATCTTACCTTTTTGAATAGCTGTCGCAGGATTAATATATTCTCTCGACAAATTCAGTTCATCCATTTGGGCATTCAATACAGAACGGTCCAATAAACGCACCTTATCACATAACATCAACTGTTCCATTAATACATCTGCAACATATCCGCCGAAATGACCGATTCCAACAACATCATTAACTTCTGCAGGAGAAACTATAACCCTTATTTTATCAGAAAGGTTATCCTTATGAGTTGTAGTGAGCGACATCTTTTCTTCTGACCTCACGACAGATTTATCCAAATCTTTCTCCGGGCGAACTTCCATACGACTACCTAAAGTACCCTCTTTTACAATCATTCCCACTTTTATGTCCTCTATTTGCCCAGAAATAAATTTAGCAACAGAATAACCATCATAGACTCCAGTAACTTGGATCTCAGCACAGGCTTCTGCCTCTTTCCTTATTTTTTGTTTTGTCACAGGATGGATCATATATCCACTGCTACCATACACCAAAAGTTTCGTTCCATTCTTCACTTTAGGAGTTGACAGATCAATATAGATGTTAGTCTTCTCAACATTAATCACATAACCATTTTTTGTAACTTGTCCCCAAAGCCCGATAGGCAAGAGTAACAAAAATAATCGTAAAAAGATTTTCATATAAGTTCTACTTTGTTTTCCAAATACAATCTAGCATAAATCTCGCATCGCAAAGATACAACGCCATATACAACAATGTATACACAATTATTATTTAGGCATATCTGTTATTTGATGACTATTCTCCATATTTCTACATTTAATTCTCAAGATAAATAGCCACAATTTAGATTATATCTATCATATTTATTACATTTGCCATAATAATCAATCATAACCCTACTTCATATGACAACAGAAGCCGACTTAAAAAAAATTGTAGGCCAACGTCTACAAATGCTCCGTTTAGAAAAATGCTTAACGCAAGAACAAATGGGAGAAAAACTGAATTTATCTACAAGTGCCTATTGCAAGATTGAATATGGAGAAACGGATCTAACATTGACCAGATTAAATAAGATTGCAGAAGTCCTCAATATGTCAGCCGTAGAATTATTCAGTAAGATTGATGGAAATACTTATTTCAATCAGCCTAAAGACTGCGGTTTTGTTGGCATTGCCCGAGACAGCAGTACTATTAAAGTAGAATCAAATGAGAGCCTACGAGAACTCGTGAACGCTAATACGCAGCTAATTAAAATGCTATGCAAGCGTATCGAGATTCTTGAGAATAAAAACCTATGAAGACTTAATAAACGCGAGGTGTTGTATTAAAACTCGTTTTAAACACAACACCTCACACAAAATACAGTATCTACTGATATTATTATTCTACTGACAGGAACGGAACTGTGACTTTTGTAGTCATAACATAATAAAAGTTCAATTCACCAGCATCCTGGTCTCCTAACAAAGTAGTATAGATAGAGCAGGATAAAAAACTCTCTACAGTTTCCCCAAGATCACCGGCAAAAAAACTGGCATTAAATGACCAGACTTTAGTATCCGGATCCTGAAAAAGATTTCTCTTCTGATAGCTTACACCTCTACGCGCTAACTTTCCTACCTTATCTTCATCTATTCCCAACATTTTGCGCTCATCCTCGATAGATATAGTATAATATGATCCATCCGGCATATTATCCACTTCAGTGAGAGACACTTCCTTTGCTTCCGCCGTATAACTACTTATCCTATAATAACGCATTGATAATGGTTTCTCGATAATTAATTCTTCATTCTTGCCAAACAACTGTAAAGTGAAATTAAAGTCAATGTATTCTCTATCTGAATTCTTAAAATCCGCCCACTTAGTATCAAGCATATTAGGTTCCAAGAACACTCCTCCCCTATTAAGCCTATTTTTAACAAGAACGAACAATGCTCCTTCTCCATTTTCAAAGACAACTTTCGCATCTGTAAATTGGTTATAGTCATAGCTCCAATATTTTCCATCCTTGTTTTGATAATAATAATGGTCGATCAAAACAACATAAGGCAGAGTAGAAGTTTCTTCAGCTCCCAAGAAATCTAACGTCTGCGCTTGCGGACAATAGATGTGCAGACACTCTTCTACCGTAGGCCGGATATTCAACACGCAAGCTGATGTAGCGGTAATCAATTGTTGCTTCCCATTAACATCCCGATAACTAATCACCGGCGCTACATGATCAAAAGATACCATATCCACGTCAACCGACGCCTTCATATGAGCCACCCATTGTCCGTCCAAGACTTCGCCCGAAGCATTCTTATCGGGTTCCACCGACAGACATTCATAATACAAAGGATTAATATAGGAAGCACGTGTCTCCGCTTTCCCCTCATCCTCTTTCTGACGGATGTACACGTCACTTTTCAACACATCCAATGCAAAGTTTCCTTTAGATACCTGAAAGCCGGACGGATTCACCCGAAAACGGATCTTAAACTCCTCACCCTTCAGAATTTCCATCGTATCGGTATCCAGCATTACAATACCGGTTAATACGGTTTTCTGCAAATCCTGTATATCATCTTTCAAGTCCTTCGTACACGAGAAGAATGAAAGACACATTCCCGTCAGAAAGCCCAACCAACTGACAATCAAAAGTTTTCTTTTCATAAGCATTCTATTTTAATTTAGTGTATCCCCCCGAGACACTTCTACGAATCGGGACTTTTTACTTCTAATATCAAGGCATTACATCGCAGCTTTTCGAATTCTTTTGTTTCAGATTTCCATACTACCGGCCTCCAATCATTTATCTTCAAGAAATTATGCCACCCTGCTGCCTGTGCAAATACATAAAGCAGCCAAAACTCAATTCATACTGACTACTCACTTCTTCTTTCCAGACATAAATGCAACATAACAGAAAACGCTCCCAGCACCACTCCTTTGCTTTTTTAAGTTCTATTAATACAAATATAAGCATATTAATCAACAATAAAGCAGCACTACGACTATTTATTGCAACTAAACAATAAAATACGTCAATTACCCATATAATAATTAAGACTATGGAATGTTATTGCAAAAAAGAGTGTACCAATTAGAATTAGGCACACTCCTTCCACTTTCCTCATTATATATAATGTACAACTAAAATCTGAATCCGATACCGAATTGAACGGATGAATATCTGATTTTAGGCTGAACGCCCAGCGCATCTTTCATTTTAACCGAAGTTTCCCCGCTGATAGTCCCCTCCATTCCTTCGAAACCGTTCACATAATCCGTAAAGGCGGAGTAATCCAGGTCTTTCTTTAGTTTGTTGATAAAACTTATATTATAGCGCGCATCAATGAATAAGCCGTTCTTAAATGCGTACTCAATACCCAATGTCGCACCAACATCAAACTTCTTCAGGTTATCACCCATCAAATCGGAACATACATCCTTAATATCATCATACTTAATCGCTCCCGGCAAATTATTCTCTTCCATCGCACCTTTAATAAGCGTCTCTACATTGTCATTCGGTTTCAATTTACCACCCATACGGAAGGCAAAATACGGTCCGGCTAATACGCTTAGTCCACCTACCGGCTGAAACTTCGCCAAAATGGGCAGACGGAGTGTATGCGTATTGTACGAAATCTTCATATCACCCGTATTCACCGGCTCCGCAGCCGGGTCTTGAGAAGCGTTCATCGCATTGATGAAATCTTCACCCATACCAATCTTGGCTCCGGCATAGTTATAAAGAAGTTCGGTTTGTATTCCCCATTGTTCGGCAAACTTAAAGTTGTTCACTACTCCCAAATAGAAACCGGTTTTGTTACCCGGATTGATTTTAAGACTTACATCCTCGACACCCAACTTATAGAAAGTCATATCAATACCTCCCTTAATACCCCATGTACATTCCTGCGCATCCGCCATCATCGCAGATGATACTACCGCTAAAACCAAAAGAATCTTCTTCATACGCTTTTCTTTTTTAAATTTAACATAAGCTAGTTTAGTGGCAGTAAAGATATGATTATTTATTAAATATATCAAAGAATAGTTGTACATTTGTGACCAATGTACGTTAAACGAAACATAGTGAAACCATTCTATCTTATTATTCTCCTTTTGTACAGTTGTATTCATATAAATGCACAAATCAGCCAAGATACCTGCCGCCAGCATACGGCAAAGAATCTAGCCGACTCGATATGGAAACTGGAGGAAGTTGAAGTCACCGCCGGACGAACACGCAAAGCGATAACCGGCACCATGTCCGGCCGGTTGGTTCTGCAAGCCGACGCACTCAAGAACTTACCGCAGTTTCTGGGTACTGCCGACATTATCCGGACAATGCGGCTAATGCCCGGAGTACAAACAACCGGTGAGGGCAACTCCGGACTATACATTCGCGGAGCAGAGCCCAGCCACAATCTTCTCCTCCTTAATGATGCGCCGATATACAACCCTATGCACTTGATGGGATTCTTTTCCATCTTCAACGGCAGCCATCTCAACCGGGCTACGCTTCTGAAATCATATATCAGCCCCCAATACGGAGGACGGCTGGGCAGCACACTCTCCATCGGAACCAGAGACTCCCTCACACGGCGAATAGGCGCAGAGGGGAATATCGGGCTGATTTCTTCACAAGGTACCCTGTCTATTCCCGTCAGCAGAAAGAGTTCGCTTTACTTATCCGCACGAGGTACTTACCTGAATCCGATACTTGGTCTTTTCAATTCAGCAGAAGACGGAAGTAAGCTACGCTACGGCTTTCAGGACTATAACCTGACTTATATCTATGCCCCTTCCGAGAAAAGCAAGATTATCATTAACGGATATTTCGGAAATGACAAACTTACCATCAAGCAAAATGACTACCAAGTGGATGCAGGTATTCAATGGAGTAACTTAGCGTCCTCTATTCAATGGCAACTGAATTTAAGGAAAAACAGAAGACTGGAACAGACTCTTTTCTTCTCTGAATATGAAAATAAAATAAATATAGACCAAAGCGGAGCCGTCATCAGACTACCGTCCGACATTAAAGACATGGGCTACAAAGGGAATTATTCATTCTATTGCCTGAAAAGCCATTGGACGATAGGCGCAGACTACACGTATCATCAGACACATCCCCAATATCCGGAGGTTGACAATTTATATGGAACGAGTCTCACTTCCACAGTAGAAAAATATAAAACACACGAGACAGGAGCATACCTGAACTGCGATGCTGCGCTTTTCGCTAATATGACTGCGCATATCGGTTTAAGATACAGCAGTCTTTTTCATGTTTCTCCCAACGGGCAGTTATCCAAATACTATGGAGGACTGGAACCTCGTTTTTCTTTGGAGTATGAACTACATACTAATCAAAAGGTGATCCTATCTTATGCGCTGCAACGCCAATACATGAATCAAGTTGCCGTATCCACACTAAGTTTTCCGATAGATTTCTGGGTTCCTGCCTCCCAAAATATCTTACCGCAACTAGCACACTCTTTTTCTGCCGGATATTTTCAATCCATATTCAATGACAGTTATGAAATATCTGTCGAAGGGTATTACAAACGGCTAACCAACCAGTTGGAATTTAAGGGGGGATTGTTCGACATGATTAATCAGCAATATATCATTGAAGACCGGTTGCTCTCCGGAGACGGCTATACGTATGGAGGAGAATGGATGATAAAAAAGAATAAAGGACGGCTCACTGGATGGATTAGCTATACTCTCGGTTGGTCAAGACGCAAGTTCCCGGCGATTAATAACGGAAGATTCTTTCCGGCCAAGCATGACAGGCGTCATGACTTATCGATTGTCACCAATTACCGGATTAATACGAAATGGGACTGTTCCGCAGTTTTTGTATACGCTACAGGAAGCGCGCTTACAGTTCCCATATCCGTATATATGATCGGAGAAAATGCAATCAGTGAATATGGTCCGCACAATGGTGCGAGAATGCCGGCATACCATCGCCTTGATCTTTCAGTCAACTATTGGTTTAACAGAGGCGCTACTCGTGAAAGCGGTTTGAACTTTTCACTTTATAACGCTTATGCGCGCAAGAATCCTATCTCCTTAGGGTATAGCATTCATACGGATAAAGAGAATAAAACTGCCGAGCTCGAAAAAAGAGGTCCGGGACTTTACCGGTTGATTCCTTCAATTAGTTATATGTTTAAATTCTAGGCCATGAAGATTCAATACTATATCATAAGTATGTTTTGCCTGTTATTAATTGGCTGTAATCCGAAATGGGATTTCGATTCCGAATTGTTTGAACCGCAAATTGTAGTGGAGGGGTGGATTGAGAACGGACAGTTCCCCTTAGTTTGCCTCACTCAAACTAAATCATTAAATAATTCCATTGGTGAAAATGACTTGAACGATCTTGCCATCCGATGGGCAAAAGTCAGCGTGAGCGATGGAACAAAGACGGAAATCCTGACCGGAAGAATAAACAAGAATTATATTCCTCCTTTCATCTATACCGGTTCCGAGATAAGAGGTGAAGTAGGGAAAACATATACACTGACCGTAGAATATTCCGGCAGAACCGTTACAGCGGAAACTTATATTCCTCAACCGGTCAACTTAGATCGCATTGAAGTGGATAAGTGCGAAGACAGCGATACCCTGTTCCAAATCAGAGGATATTTCCAAGATGACAAAACAGCCCATAATTATTATAAGGTTTTCACACGTACCCTCCCCGATGACACACGTTTCTTCGCTCCTTTTTTAGGGACATTCAATGATAATATTATTTCGGAAGATATGTCGGAAGCTTCGATTTCCATATATAGAGGTGTACATTTCATTACTACAGAAAAGCATACTCCTTTCTACAAAAGGGATGAAACCGTAATGATTAAGTTTGCTCAAATGTCCGAAGAGGGTTTCCTTTTTTGGAGTGATTACGAGAATGAAGTAACGAACAAGAAGAATCCCATTTTTCCCAATAGCAGTAATCTGAGAAGTAATGTGAAAGGAGGGTTGGGGGTCTGGTGCGGATACGGAGTAAGCAACTATACTGTCAATATTGCGGAGGAACTTACAAAAAAAGACAGCGCATCAAAAGAGAGGTAATGCCCTTTCTTCTTGATGCACTGTCTTTTTAAAACTTATATCATCATTTTCTTACTTCAACAACTTAACGTATTTGTTGACCAAAGCCTCACACTGTTCAAGCAAAGACTGGAATTTCACCTCGCTGAAGTAATCGTCGAAACTATATTTAGAACCGTCTTGAGAGAATACAATAAGCGGTTCTATATTCCAATCGTCATTATCATTAATAATTCCATCCCCATTATCATCCTCAGCATACGCTTGGAAAGCAATATTTGCTACTACGTATTCACTCTCGGCATAACGCAATTCTCCGTGAATATATTGATTATAGACATCTGCCATACGCTTATGATATGCTTCATACGTCGGATCATTCTTTCTATCTTCTTCTATAATCTTCTGTAAGTCCGAACAAGACAGATTTACCCGCAGATCATCCATGATCCGTAACTCGCCTGCCGCACTCTTCAATGGAGGGTCGAATCGCAAATTCGAATCAAAGATTCCATTGGCGTCTAATGAGACTAATACTTCTCCATCCTTAGAGAAAGTAACAACGGCCATTGATTCACTGTTATTATTATTTATATCGGCAACAACTCCAAAAAGATATCCGCTAGCAGACAAAGAACTATTAACACTAATCTGAGTTTCAGCTTCATTCATGTTAATACTGGAATTCAATTCTGCCAATGTATCCGTTCCTAAAGTTACCTTCATACTTACCCCTACCGGTACAGTCCGACCTTCAAAACGAATCGTTTTATCTGAATAAGTAGCATGTATAGTGGCGGCAGTGCCATCAACTTTAAACTTATAAATTACTTCTCCCTTCTGTCCGGTCTCCTTATTATCCCACTGACTAGTAGATTCATTATATTCCCATGTTCCATAACTCATATCAACTACAGCAAATCTGGTAGAAGCCAAAGAGACCATTTCACTTAAATCCGTATCTGCACAGACCTTACCAACGCTTTTCAAGACGCTATATATTTCAGGAGATGGTATAATTTCATCAAACCGAGCAATTGTCTTCAACAGTACAGCATGATCATCCGGATTAATTTTCGATAAGAGATTCATTCCAATGTTCTCGAGTTCTTTTTTGTTTTCATCCGGAGTTAGCTCCGTGATAGGTTTTCCCTGACGTTCCGGAGTTCCCTCTCCATCACTATCGCTACAACCGGTAGCTAATGTAACCAAGCAAATGCACGGCAATAACCATTTCATAAGTCTTTTCATAATTTGTTCCTCCATGAGTTCCTGGTTTTTATTATATTAGCCAACTAAGACGAAACTCTTGCTTCTTAGCCATCCATCATTAATTTATAATACAGATCACAAAAACATTAAAAAAGAATAAAAGCAGCTGTCGCCTTATATCACTTTGAACAGATTATAAGCGACAAGCTGCATATTATACGTTTTTTCTTCTAGAGAAATTAATTAAAAGAGAATGTTTAGAGAGAGAAATTATTTTTTATCCTTGTTTACAGCAGGCTTTTCTTTTATTCAATGGAATAGAAACTCCCAAGAATGCATTACAGCATTTTGTATTATTTCCAAAGAACATATAGTCAGTACCTACAAAGAGAGGTCCTAATTTCAAAGCCAATCCTAATGACTTACCTGCACTCTGAATCATTGAATAACTAACCGCTACATTGAAGTAGTTCTTCGGACGAATATTAGCAGAGAAAGTCAATTCAGACATTGTTTTAGGTTTTGTAAAACGTGTAGTGGAAAGAGCACCTACAACCAACCAATTATTCAACAATGCGTATTCTGCACCAAATACTAGCGTAGAGTTCAACCATGTCTTACGAGATTTTGCACCTGTTTCGTCCATCTCCATATGCAACATATCATAATTCAAGACTTCACCACTACTCACAATATTTGCAAACTTTTCCATATCACCCGGAACATTACTGTCAAAACTAAGTCCATCTGTATTAGCTCTTGCAATGCTAGTACTCCCTTTTGACCAAGAAATGAATCCTAAATCCAATATTGCCGCCGATACTGTCAAATTATCAAGTAATTTATAGGAAGCTCCTAAATCGATAGCAGCACCGTAACCGGCAATTCCCATATCACCTGCTTCAAAATCAAAGTCATCAATATATCCTTCCTCGCCTTTCTGTAGATTCAGCCCTTTAAAAGAACTTTCCAAAGAAGCTTCCACATCAATATTAGCTGAGCCATGAATTTGATTTGCCAATTCCGGATTATCAACGATAGCACCAATATTAGGCTTGCCGTCACTATCTAAAGGTATTCCTTGCAACTGTGCATCTACACCAATGCTCTTTACGTCCAATTTCAAATTACCAATACCAAGCAATGCTTTAACCTTACCACCTACCGTCAAACGGTCATTAACCTGACGGGCATACCCTAAACCGATTTCTGTATAGGCGTTAATCTCCAGACTCTCCTTTCCTACATTACGACTAAAGTCTGACCAATCAAGAGATTCAAAATCAATACCATTCATCTCACGCATAAAAGTGAACATTGATTTTGGAATAGAAGCTCCCATATCCATACGTACACCTACATTAAACGACCAGAAATTTTTTCCTTTATACCAACCGGCAGACAATATATCTGTGCTTAAATTAAGATTAAGTTGATTGTCACTCTTCAATCTATTCATAAACTTATCACTTGTGAAGAAGTCACTATCAGAACTACTATCCACAATATCCATAATATCCTGATAACCTAATGATTTAGAAGAGACTGAAGCATTAAAAGCACCAATCACAGGAATATTAATATAACCACGTCCCGGTGATAAAGCAGGATTTAATTGTTGACGATAATGCACTCCTTCCATAAAATAAGAAGTACGTAAGAACTGCGCATTCGCAGGAAGAGTAATAATTGTCATAATGAAGGTCATCCCAATGAACTTCATAAAAGAAAGTAGCTTGTTCGTTGCCATGATTTTATACTTTTTAATTCTTGTTATTGTTTGCAAATATATAGTATTTCAGTAACAAAAAAAAGCATTAACCAACAGTTTTTCAGCCTAAACAGAACATTTTTGCGGTTATACATAACAAAAACGTGTCTATTCTGCAAAAAAATGTAGAACGGATAAGAATAGAAGAAGCCCAAACTGATTTAAAAACCTAAAGTCAGTTGTCCATCTCCCAACAAATTGAAGGTCATTCGATGGTAAGGAGTTGTTCCCCGTTCGGCAATAGCCGCACGGTGCTTTTTAGTCGGGTAGCCTTTATTGTGATCCCAATCATAATAGGGGAACTCCTCATGAAGACGATTCATATAATCATCTCTGTATGTCTTTGCCAATATAGATGCGGCCGCTATTGAAAGATACTTTCCATCCCCTTTCACAATCGTTGTATGAGGAATGCCGGGATATTTATTAAAACGGTTTCCATCGATTAGCAAATGTTGGGGACGAACAGCCAATTGATCAACGGCACGATGCATGGCCAGAAAAGAAGCGCGCAAAATATTTATCTCATCAATTTCTTCCGGTGAGACAACACCAACCGCCCAAGCCACCGCTTCCCGTTGTATGACCTCACGCAATGCATAACGCTGTTTTTCCGTCAGTTGTTTGGAATCATTCAACAACTCATTCTTAAAATCTCCCGGAAGAATAACCGCAGCAGCATATACCGCTCCCGCCAGGCAGCCACGACCGGCCTCATCGCATCCTGCTTCAATCAGATTCTCATTTAAATAAGGTAATAACATCTTTATCGTTTTTATTTAGCTGCAAAATTAAACGAAATAAAAAAGGAGACCGTATTTCGCCTCCTTTTTCTTCCTTATTTCTCACTTTTTAGAATAAACTCCAAGCAACAGTAAGCCCTGCCATCACAATAGCTACCATACTCATAAGCTTTATCAAAATATTCAAGCTCGGACCGGACGTATCCTTAAAGGGGTCACCCACCGTGTCACCCACTACCGTCGCCTTGTGAACCTCACTTCCCTTTCCACCGAAGTTACCTTCTTCCACATATTTCTTTGCGTTATCCCATGCTCCTCCGGCATTAGCCATAAAAATAGCCAATACAAAACCACTACTTAAACCGCCAATCAACAACCCAAGCACACCGGGAACGCCAAAGATGAGCCCGGTAAAGATAGGAGCGATAATGGCAATCAAGGAGGGAACAACCATTTCCCGTTGAGCGCCTTTCGTAGAGATGGCAACACAACGTTCGTAATCCGGCTCCGCCTCTCCTGTCAGAATACCTTTAATCTCACGGAACTGCCGACGTACCTCATCTACCATGTGTCCCGCCGCACGCCCAACAGCATTCATTGTCAGTCCACAGAACAGGAAAGCCATCATCGAGCCAAGGAACATACCTGAAAGAACTTTCGGGTTCATCAGGTTTACTTCATAATAATTCATGAAATCTACAAATGTGGCATTTGCCACACTGACAGTTCCACCATCCGGGAAAGTAAGCTCCACGCTTCCAAGACGTGTCAAGCCGATTCGTATTTCTTCAATATAAGAAGCCAGCAAAGCCAAGCCGGTCAGTGCCGCCGAACCTATCGCAAAACCTTTACCGGTAGCCGCAGTCGTATTTCCCAACGAGTCGAGCGCATCAGTACGCTTACGGACTTCAGCACCCAGCCCGGACATCTCGGCATTACCACCTGCATTATCCGCAATCGGACCGTAAGCATCGGTCGCCAGCGTAATGCCCAACGTAGAAAGCATGCCGACAGCCGCAATGCCGATTCCGTACAATCCCATTCCGACATTAGTGAAATCACCACCGGAAGCCAGCAGATAGGAAGCAATGATACCAACCACCACAGCAATTACAGGAATTGCCGTAGAAAGCATACCCAACCCTATACCGGAAATAATGACAGTTGCCGGTCCCGTCTTACCGCTCTCGCTCAACTTTTGTGTAGGACGATAGGATTGGGAGGTGTAATATTCCGTAGAGCGTCCGATGACAATACCGACCAGCAAGCCGACTACTACGGCACAGGAAATCAAAATCCAATTATCCAACTGCAAAAGCCATAGTATCAAGAAAGTGGCAACAACAATAAGTACCGAACTAAGATTTGTCCCAAACGCCAATGAGCCAAGCAAATCTTTCATCGTCGCATTCTCCTTAGTACGGACAGCGAATATACCTATAATAGAAAGAATGATTCCGACAGCCGCAATCAGCATCGGCGCAATCACTGCCTTAAACTGCATTGCCGTATCCGCCGAATGGATAAAGGCGGCAGCACCCAGCGCAGCCGTTGCCAGAATAGAGCCGCAATAGGATTCGTATAAATCAGCTCCCATACCTGCCACGTCACCGACATTGTCACCGACATTATCGGCAATAGTAGCCGGATTACGAGGATCATCCTCCGGGATTCCGGCTTCTACCTTACCTACCAGGTCAGCCCCGACATCGGCAGCCTTCGTATAGATACCTCCGCCTACACGGGCAAAAAGCGCTTGCGTCGAAGCTCCCATCCCAAAAGTAAGCATGGTAGTGGTAATCACACAGAGTTTATGAGTAGGTGTCAGTGCATCAGCAGGAATCACCGCATTCAGCAACAGATACCAAAAGGAAATATCAAGTAAACCGAGACCGACAACCACGAGTCCCATCACCGCACCACTCCGGAAAGCGATTCTTAACCCCGCATTCAGTGAATTGCGAGCTGCATTAGCGGTACGTGCCGAAGCGTAAGTAGCCGTTTTCATTCCAAGAAAACCGGAAAGACCGGAGAAGAAACCACCTGTCAGGAAAGCAATGGGAACCCATGCGTTTTGTACGTGGAAACCGTATGCCATAATCGAAAACAAAATCACCAATCCCAAAAATACGCAACCTACTATTTTGTACTGTTGTTTCAAATAAGACATAGCTCCCTTGCGCACAGCAGCAGCTATCTTTATCATTTGAGGTGTACCCTCACTCTCTTTCATCATTTGCTTATGAAAGTAATAAGCAAAACAGAGGGCCAACACGGAAGCGACCGGAACCAGCCAGAAAAGAATGTCATCCATAGATCCAAAATTATTAAAGGGTTTACAATCGCTAAAAATATGGAAATCAATCGAAAAAAGCAAGTAAAAAAGAAAGAAAATCAAAAAGGGATGAATAGCAGTATCCATGAAAAAGTTGCAGCTATACCGCATGTATTTTACGATATAGCTGCCATTAATGTTAAAGAGAGAGAATTTATAATATAAGCATAGTCTCACGACCCTCCAAATATTCGTTTTATATATTAGACGCATCAAACTCCAAATAACTGCACTCGGAGGGAACTTTTTTTAGTTAAAGAATAAAAAAAACGCCATTCCTTCAAGGAACAGCGATTTAATATATGAGACTACTTTGTTTTTATGGACTAAAACATATGGCTGACACGTTCGATTCCTGCCACCAATGCATCTACTTCAGCTTTCGTATTGTACATAGCAAACGAAGCTCTGACGGTACCTTCAATACCAAGTCGCTGCATCAAAGGTTGTGCACAATGATGTCCTGTGCGGACAGCGATACCCAAACGGTCTAATAATGTCCCTAAGTCAAAGTGATGAATATTACCTACCAGGAAAGAAATTACAGCTCCCCTGTCGGAAGCTTCACCGAATATACGCATATCGGGAATTTCCTTCAATCGTTGCAAAGCGTAAGTAGTCAGTTCATGTTCGTGATCCGCAATCCGTTCCATGCCGATACCGTTCACATAATCAAGGGCTTTCGCCAATCCGGTCGTACCGATATAATCCGGTGTGCCGGCTTCAAATTTGAAAGGAAGTTCATTGAACGTCGTTTTCTCGAAAGAGACATATTGAATCATCTCTCCTCCTCCTTGATAAGGCGGCAGACGGTCCAACCACTCTTCTTTTCCATACAGCACGCCGACTCCTGTCGGTCCGTATATCTTATGGGCAGAGAACACTAGAAAATCGGCTTCCAAATCCTGCACGTCCACCTTCATGTGAGGAATGGACTGGGCAGCATCTACCAGAAAAGGCACACCATGGGTATGTGCTGTCGCAATCATCTCCTTGACCGGATTCACAGTGCCCAAGACATTGGAAACCTGAACTACACTGACAATTTTAGTACGTTCGGAGAAGAGTTTCTCATATTCATCCAACAATAGCTCACCTTTATCGTTCATCGGGATTACTTTGATGGCAATACCTTTGCGGGCTGCCAACAACTGCCAGGGAACGATATTGCTGTGATGTTCCATCACCGAAAGGATAACCTCATCTCCTTCTTCCATAAATTCATCACCGAAACTGGAGACAAGCAGATTAATGCTTTCCGTTGTTCCCCGAGTGAAAATCACTTCGTTAGTAGTACGGGCATTAATAAACTGACGTACCGTCTCACGGGAAGCTTCATGCAGTTCCGTAGCCTGTTGAGAGAGATAATGTACGCCGCGATGCACATTTGCATTCACGGAGTAATATTCATCTACCAACGAATCGACCACCAGACGAGGCTTCTGCGTCGTCGCACCGTTGTCGAAATAAACCAAAGGCTTACCATAAACCGTACGGCTCAAGATCGGAAAATCCTCACGTATCTTTTGAATATCCATTTTTATGTTCATTTACAGATTGCACATCCCTGACATCTGTTCAACTCACCACGAAAGCGTTTTTCCACCAACAGATGAAGGCGGTCCTTCAACGCATCCAGACGAATCGTATCAATCACTTCATTGACAAATGCAAACATCAACAGCAACCGCGCTTCTTTCTCCGCAATTCCACGTGCACGCATATAGAACAATGCATTTTCATCAAGCTGCCCCACTGTCGCTCCGTGCGAACACTTCACGTCGTCCGCATAAATCTCCAACTGGGGTTGTGTATACATCCGCGCATCACGGGTGGCGCAAAGATTACGGTTGGTTTGCTGGGAACTTGTATGCTGCGCATCAGGACGCACCAGTACCAATCCGGCAAAAGCACCTACCGATTGATCATCGAGCACGTATTTAAACAGCTCATTACTCGTACAGTTGGGCACTGCATGGTCAATACTCGTGTTGTTATCCACATGCTGGTTCTTATCAGCGATAGCCATGCCGCAAAGATTTATTTCAGCTCCCTCACCTGCCAACAACACTTCGGTTGTATTACGGGTTGTACCGTTATGCAACGTCATGCCATTCAGAAGTACATTGCTGTTTGCTTCCTGCTTCACATACAGGTTGCTGAAACGCACCGTGCTGGTATGTGTCTCTTCCAACTCATACATATCGAATACCACATTCTCTCCGGCAAAAATCTCAATCACCTGCGTTGCCAGAAAATTCACGTTATCCATTGCATGGTCGCAAAGCAATAAACGTGCCTGTGCACCGTCTTCCAGAATAATCAGCACACGGCGGTTGACCATAAAGTTGACATCCGCACGCAGGATGTTCACCAACTGAATAGGTTTTTCCACAACCACATTCTTCGGTACATAGAAGATAACACCATCCTGTGCAAAAGTCGTATTAAAAGCTGTCACACCATCTTTGGAGGTATCCGCCAACTTACCATAATACTTCTTCACCAACTCGGGATACTGTTCGGCCACCTCTTTCAGACTGCCGAAAATAACGCCCTCCGGTAAATGGGTTTTAGGGAGTGCCTTATTATAGAATGCGTCATTGACCACAAAATAAAGAGCTGTGCTCATGTTCGGAACATCGCACTTAAACACCTCATACGGATTGACCGGAATAGCAAGACGGTTCAGATTCAGACCGAAATCCGGTTCAAAATACTTGCTTACATCCGTATATTTGTACTTCTCCATCTTACGGGTCGGAAATCCGATTCGCTCAAAATCGGCAAAAGCAGCAGCACGAGGGGCATTTAACACCTCAGCGCTATGTTTGCAGATCATGGCTTCCGTTTGTGAGAAGAGATCTATGTATTGTTGTTCAGCATTCATCGTCATTCTCCTACTTCTTTCTTAATCCAGTCATAACCTTTATCCTCCAATTCCAGAGCAAGTTCCGGTCCGGCAGTTTTCACGATACGACCTTTGTAAAGCACATGCACAATATCCGGTTTGATATAATCGAGCAGACGTTGGTAGTGGGTAATGACAATCGTACTGGTTTCGGGAGTCTTCAGTTTATTTACCCCTTCGGCCACAATACGGAGCGCATCGATATCCAAACCGGAATCCGTTTCATCGAGAATACTCAAACGCGGTTCCAGCATTGCCATCTGGAAAATCTCGTTCCGTTTCTTCTCTCCACCGGAGAAACCTTCGTTCACCGAACGGTTAGCGAGCTTATTGTCCAGTTCAACAACCGCACGTTTCTCGCGCATCAGTTTCAAGAATTCACTGGCGGTCAGTGCAGGCAGACCTTTATATTTGCGTTGTTCATTCACAGCAGCACGCATAAAGTTTACCATGCTCACACCCGGAATCTCTACCGGATACTGGAAACTAAGGAAAATACCCTCATGGCTACGGTCTTCCGGACTCAGTTCCAACAGATTCTTTCCATAAAAAGTAACCGAACCTTTCGTTACCTCAAAAGCAGGATTACCCACCAATACGGAGGAAAGCGTACTTTTACCGGAACCGTTCGGTCCCATAATCGCGTGTACTTCGCCCGGCTTTACCGTCAGGTTAATGCCTTTCAATATCTCTTTGCCATTAATGCTGGCATGCAGGTCTTTTATCTCTAACATAATCTTGATTAAAATTCATTTATCCTACGCTTCCTTCCAACGAAATAGTAAGCAACTTCTGTGCTTCTACCGCAAATTCCATCGGAAGCTTATTCAATACTTCTTTTGCATATCCGTTCACAATCAGCCCGATAGCGTCTTCTGTCGGGATACCACGCTGATTGCAATAGAAAATCTGATCTTCACTGATCTTGCTCGTCGTAGCTTCATGCTCCACTACCGCCGTCTCATTGTGAATGTCCATATACGGGAACGTATGCGCACCGCATTTATCCCCCAGCAACAGCGAGTCACACTGACTGTAGTTACGGGCATTATCCGCTTTTTCCGCCACACGCACCAACCCGCGATAGGAGTTCTCGCTATGTCCGGCAGAGATACCTTTACTTACAATCGTACTACGGGTATTCTTCCCTAAATGAATCATCTTCGTACCGGTGTCCGCCTGCTGAAAATTGTTTGTCACAGCTACGGAATAAAACTCGGCCGTCGAATTATCACCAGTCAGAATACAGGAAGGATATTTCCAGGTAATTGCCGAACCGGTCTCCACCTGCGTCCAAGAGAGTTTGCTGTCCACCCCTTTGCAGTTACCACGCTTCGTCACAAAGTTATATACACCGCCCTTACCTTCGGAATCTCCCGGATACCAGTTCTGAACGGTACTGTATTTCACCTCCGCACGGTCGTGTACAACAATTTCTACAATAGCGGCGTGCAACTGGTTCTCATCCCGCATCGGAGCCGTACATCCTTCCAGATAGGAAACATACGAATCATCATCCGCTACTATCAATGTGCGTTCAAACTGTCCCGTGTTGCGGGCATTGATACGGAAATAGGTGGAAAGTTCCATCGGACAACGTACTCCCTTCGGTATATAGACGAATGAGCCGTCCGAGAACACTGCCGAATTCAATGCGGCAAAGAAATTGTCACGGTAACCCACTACCGACCCCATATATTTCTTTACCAAATCCGGATGTTCGCGCACTGCCTCACTGAACGAGCAGAAAATAATTCCCTTTTCCATCAGTGTTTCCTTGAATGTCGTCTTTACGGATACGGAATCCATTACCGCATCCACCGCCATCCCGCTAAGAGCCATCTGTTCTTCCAAAGGAATTCCCAGTTTATTAAACGTCTTTATAAGTTCAGGATCTACTTCTTCCATACTTTTCGGTCCTTCTTTCTTCTTCGTCGGGTCAGCATAGTATGAAATAGCCTGATAATCAATCTCCGGAATACGGAGATGTGCCCATGTAGGCATTTCCAGCGTCAGCCAATGGCGGTACGCTTTCAGCCGGAACTCCAGCAACCATTCAGGTTCGTTCTTTTTCGATGAAATCAAACGAATCACATCCTCATTGAGTCCACGCTCAATGATATCGGTATGCACTTCCGTGGTGAAGCCATATTTATACTTCTCCTGCGTCAGTTCCTTTACATATTTATTGGGTTCTTCTTGTTGCATCTTTATTCTCTAATATATATTGTTGAGTCATATTCTTTGCAGCAGGGAAAAAAATTCCCGCAAACGTCTCCATCGGATAATATAACAAGGATTCTTCCTTTTTTGTTGCACTAATTAACTTATTATCGCCATCCACAAACTCTATCGCTCCAATCACCACACTTGTCAATAACAAAAATTTAAGCGCTCCCAACCCGCTTCCCAGCCAACGGTTCAACCAGTTCAGCGAAATGGCTTTCATCGCTTTTGTCAACAAGGAGGCAATCAGCACAAAAATCAACGGAATGGCAATCCATATCATTATGAAAGCCAATACCTGCGCAACGGTCATCGAATCTGTCACTGCCGGACAGAGCTTCTCCGCCAAAGAAGCATACAAAGCCTTTGCCGCCAGCAAACCGACTATCAATCCCAAGATAGAGGCCAACTGACGGATAAAGCCCTTTATAAAGCCTACAATCGCCCCTGCACCCACTACTATAAGGATTATTATATCAATCGTTGTCATATTCCTTTCTATAAAGAAAAAAGAGGCACGGAGTTATAATTCACTCTGTGCCTCCGTTTATTCTCAATACAGTACAGTTTATAATGTCTGTTTCACTTCTATTTCCTCGAATGTCTCGATCATATCGCCCACCTTCATGTCATTGCAATTCACCAGACTGATACCACACTCGAAGTTTGTACCCACTTCCTTCACATCGTCCTTGAAGCGTTTCAAAGCGTTGATGTTTCCGGTAAAGATAACGATACCATCGCGGATCAAACGAGCCTTGTCGCTGCGTTTCACCTTTCCGGTCTTCACCATCGCACCTGCTACAAGTCCCACCTTCGTGATGTTGAATACTTCACGCACTTCGATCGTAGCTGTCACCTGTTCTTTCAGTTCCGGTGCCAACATACCTTCCATAGCGGCTTTCACCTCCTCGATTGCATCATAGATGACAGAGTATTTGCGGATATCGACACCTTCCTGTTCCGCCATCTTAGCGGCAGCACCCGAAGGACGTACCTGGAATCCGACGATAATCGCATCTGAAGCGGCAGCCAGAGAAACATCCGACTCGGAGATTGCTCCCACACCCTTATGGATTACATTAACCTGGATCTGTTCGGTAGACAACTTAATCAAGGAGTCGCTCAATGCTTCGACAGAACCGTCCACGTCACCCTTCACAATGATGTTCAATTCCTGGAAGTTACCCAAAGCGATACGACGACCCAGCTCATCCAATGTAAGGATCTTCTGCGTACGCAAGCCCTGTTCGCGAGCCAGCTGCTCACGTTTGTTGGTAATTTCACGGGCTTCCTGATCGCTTTCTACCACGTGGAATGTGTCACCTGCGGCAGGAGCGCCATTCAATCCCAGAATCAATGCCGGTTCGGCAGGTCCTGCTTCCTTGATACGCTGATTACGTTCGTTGAACATAGCCTTCACACGTCCGTAGCTTGTTCCTGCCAATACGATGTCTCCCACTTTCAAAGTACCGTTAGATACCAGCACAGTAGCTACATATCCACGTCCCTTGTCCAATGAAGACTCGATAATGGAACCTGTAGCATTACGGTTCGGATTTGCTTTCAGATCAAGCATTTCCGCTTCCAGCAATACCTTTTCCAACAAATCTTCCACACCTATACCTTTCTTGGCAGAGATATCTTGTGACTGATATTTACCACCCCATTCTTCAACAAGATAGTTCATGGCAGCCAGTTCTTCCTTAATCTTATCCGGATTTGCCGTCGGCTTATCAACCTTATTAATAGCAAAGACAATAGGTACACCTGCCGCCATCGCATGGTTGATTGCTTCCTTTGTTTGCGGCATGACGTTATCATCGGCAGCTACAATAATAATGGCGATATCCGTAACTTTCGCACCACGGGCACGCATAGCGGTAAACGCCTCATGACCCGGAGTATCGAGGAATGTGATACGGCGTCCGTCCTCCAACTTCACATTATATGCACCGATATGCTGTGTGATACCTCCGGCCTCACCGGCAATCACATTCGCCTTACGGATATAGTCAAGCAATGAAGTCTTACCGTGGTCAACATGTCCCATCACCGTAACAATCGGAGCGCGCGGTTCCAGATCTTCCGGAGCGTCTTCCTCTTCCACAATAGCCTGAGCAACTTCCGCACTTACATATTCGGTCTTGAATCCGAATTCTTCAGCCACCAGATTAATTGTTTCAGCATCCAGACGCTGATTGATGGAAACCATGATACCGATACTCATACAAGTGGCGATTACCTGGTTGACAGAAACATCCATCATCGTTGCCAGTTCATTAGCCGTAACGAATTCGGTCAGCTTCAATACCTTGCTGTCCGCCATTTCCTGATCTTCCAATTCCTGCATACGGTTGGAAGCCATCTCGCGTTTCTCTTTACGATATTTGGAAGTCTTATTCTTACCTTTGGTTGTCAGACGAGCTAGAGTTTCTTTTACCTGCTTTGCTACATCTTCCTCGCTTACCTCCTGTTTGATAACCGGTTTCTTGAAGCGATCCTTATTATTATTTTTACGGTTATTATTGCCACCCTGGTTGTTGCCGCCACCATTGTTACCGCCTTTGCCTTGCACATTCGGTCTCGGAGCAGCAAAGCCCGAAGTAGCCACGTTGTTCACGTCCACCTTCTCTTTGTTGATACGGTTCCGCTTTTTCTTGTTTCCGGCCGCGTCAACATTATCTTTCACTCCACCCTTCTGCAGTTTCGAGTCATCCTTGCGAATCTCTTTAATGATAGCTTCTTTCATCAACTTCTTCTGATCCTGACGGATTTTCTCTTTCTCTTCACGTTCGCGGCGTTTCTCTTCCTTCGATTTTTTCTTAGGACGGGTAGACTGGTTCAATGCAGCCAGGTCAATCTGACCGATTACATTGATTTTCGCACCCAATTCCGGTTGACGGATCTTGAATATCTCTTCTTCTTTAGAAGTTTCTTTCTCTACCTCTACCGTTGTCTCCGGAGCTATTTCCGCCGATACTGCTTTCACAGGTTGTTCCATGCTGTTATGTTCTTCCGCCTTCACAGGTGCAACTTCTACCTTCGGCTCTTCTTTAATCACTTCCTCCACTACTTTTTCAACTTCTGCCGGTTGCTTTTCCACTATAGGTTCCGGTTCTTTCACCGGTTCCGGTTTTACAGCCTCCGGTTGCTTCACCGGTTCTGCCTGTTTGACCGGTTCAACTTGTTTAGCCACAGGTTCCGCCTGAACAGGCGCTACCACCTCTTCTACCTTCACCTCAGGTTCCTTCTTCACTTCCGGTTGAGCTACTGGACGTTCTTCAACAGTTTCTTTCTTCTGTTCCGGTTCTTTCTCAACTTTCTCAGTTCTACGACCGTTCAATTTATCCAAGTCAATTTTCCCGACAGGTTTAAACTTCGGGCGTGCATCCTCCGGTACGACTGTTTTGATCACATCTTCCGACTTCGGTTTTTCCGGCTGCTTTTCAAAGCCTTCAATCGATACCGACGCCTTATTACGATCCTTATTCTGACGTTCCTGAATGAAACGCTCCGACTCAAGTCTAAGGTTCTTATCTGTACTAAACTCTTTTACGAGTATAGCGTATTGCTCCTCGCTAATTTTTGTATTAGGATTAGCCTCAACGGTATACCCCTTCTTTTGCAGGAACTCAACTACCGTCGCGATTCCTACGTTCAAATCTCTTGTAACTTTGTTTAACCTTATCGTCATATTTTAAATTTAATGAATAAATGGAGCTTTAAGAAGTGGAGAGTGGAGAATTGAGAGTGGAGAGTGGAAGAAAATCCACATTCACTCTCAACTCTCAATTCTCAATTCTCACTTTCTTCAAACTCCGATTTCAAAATGCGTATTACCTCGTCCACCGTCTCTTCTTCCAAGTCCGTCTTTTCAATCAACATCTCACGAGGAGCATTCAACACAGCCTTCGCCGTATCGATGCCGATAGCTTTGATAGCGTCGATCACCCATCCGTCGATTTCGTCTCTGAATTCATCGAGATAGATATCCTCATCAGCTACACTCTCATCCAACTCACGGAACACGTCGATAGTGTACTCAGTTAACATACTGGCCAGTTTGATATTCAAACCGCCTTTACCGATAGCCAACGAAACTTCTTCCGGTTTGAGGAATACCTCCGCTTTTTTCTCCTCCTCGTTCAGACGGATAGAAGAAATCTTAGCCGGGCTCAAAGCACGCTGTATAAACAATGAAATGTTCGATGTATAATTGATTACATCAATATTCTCATTGCGCAATTCACGAACAATGCCATGAATACGACTACCCTTTACACCTACGCAGGCTCCTACGGGGTCGATTCTGTCATCGTATGATTCCACCGCAATCTTGGCACGTTCGCCGGGAATACGGGCAATCTTCTTAATGGTAATCAAACCATCATTAATTTCGGGTACTTCCATCTCGAACAGACGTTGCAGGAAAACGGGAGAAGTACGTGACAAGATAATCTTAGGATTATTATTCTTGTTGTCCACGCGGGCAACCACCGCACGGGCCGTTTCACCTTTACGATAGAAATCGCTTGGGATTTGCTCCGTCTTCGGCAACAGCAACTCGTTTCCTTCATCGTCCAGAAGCAACATTTCCTTTTTCCAGATTTGATAAACTTCTGCATTGATGATTGTACCTACCTTATCTATATATTTATTATAAATACTGTCTTTTTCCAATTCCAGAATCTTGGAAGCCAATGTCTGGCGGAGATTCAGGATAGCACGACGACCGAATTTGGCAAAGATCACTTCGTCAGTCACCTCTTCACCCACCTCATAGGAAGCATCGATTTTCTGCGCTTCACTCAATGAGATCTGCATATTCGGGTTCGTCAGGTCTTCATCGGCCACAACTTCACGGTTACGCCATATCTCGAAGTCCCCCTTGTCCGGGTTCACGATCACGTCGTAATTCTCATCGGTGCCAAACATTTTCGCGATAACACTACGAAACGACTCTTCCAGTACGCTAACCATCGTCGTTCTATCGATATTTTTCAGTTCCTTAAATTCCGAAAATGTATCAATCAAGCTGATTGTTTCTTCTTTTTTGGCCATAACTATTTAAAGCTAATTAAGTATTTAGTATATTTTATTTGCTCGTAAGTGAAGGTTTCGTCCTCTTCCACCAGTTTCGGACGCTTAGCACCTTCCATTTTCACTTTCTTCTGTACAGACACTGTAAATTTCTCTTCATCCGCATCTTTCAGAACACCGGTCAGTTTCTGTCCACCCTTAGTCATCACTTCCACTTCCTGTCCGATGTGGATGTAATACTGTTGCAGCACCTTAAAGGGCTGTCCGATACCGGCCGAACCCACTTCCAGTTCATAATCCTCCTCTTCACGGTTCAGTTTCGACTCTATGTAGCGGCTAAGCTCCACACAATCTTCAATCCAAACACCTTCCGCATGGTCTATCTCAACCACGATCTTGTCATCCGGGCTCACGGTCACTTCTACTAGAAAGTAGTCTTTTCCTTCCAGCCACTCTTCTACAATCTGACAAACAGTTTTCTTTTCTATCATTTATTAACTATATAAGAACAAAAAAAGGAGCTTAATCGCCCCTCCACCTTTCATCCGTTTTCGGTTGCAAAGATATAAATAATCTGTTCGACTACAAAACATTAAAGAAAAAAAGTATGAATTAACAGCCTTATCTTTGTATCTTTACACCGCAATTAAAAAAATAAGCACTATGGCACATCGTCTAAACACCAATAAACAGTTCATGGTAGGCAACGGAATCCTGGCTTTTGCCGTCATCTTTGTCGTTGTTATTTTTATTTATATGAGTATGCGCCTGCAACGGGAAAAGCAGGAAGAACGACATTTCATCGAAACCTATACCATCAGCCTGGTCAAAGGATTTGCCGGAGATTCCATTTCCTTATTTGTCAACGACAGTCTGATTTCCAACCGAACCATGCCCGAAGAGCCGTACACGGTGGAAGTCGGTCGTTTTGCCGAACAGAGCGCATTACTGATTGTAGACAATCAAACGGAACTGGTATCCACTTTTGACCTTAGCGAGAAGGGAGAAACTTACCGGTTTGAGAAAGAGGCGGATGGCATCAAGCAACTGGCACGATAGGATTAAGCCTTATATTTCTGTACGATATTTCTTCAGTTCTCCTCGAAGCGCCAATGCCTTGCCTTCCGTAAATTGATTCAGAAGCGCCCAGAAACGTTCGCCGTGATTCATCTCGCGGGTATGGCACAGTTCATGCAGAAGTACGTAGTCTATCAGATGAGAGGGTAGTAACACTAGATAATAGGACAAATTAATAGTTTTCCGACCCGAGCAACTCCCCCATCTGCCTTGGCTGGAATTTATTTTCACGCTTGTGTAAGACAGCCCATGTTGCCTGGCCAAGCGTTCCAAACGTGGTGGAAGAATACTTTTCGCATTCCTCCTCATTGATTCTTCAATCACCTTACGCAGCCAATCCTGCAGATTTTCGTCCGCAAAGTCCGCATCAGGCGGACAAACGATTTGCATAAAGCCCAATCGTGAATTTGCCAGAAAGCGGTCTTTCTCTCCGGATACCAGAGACAGTTTGAAAAACTCAGCTTCAATCTTATAATTCAAATCAATCAACGGCCGACCCATCTTTTGACGGGAAGCCAGAAGTTTTCCACGAAGATTCTCGATCGCCTGCTTTACTTCTTTCAATGTAGTGCCCGGAGGAACCGAGACATAGACAGCTTCTCTCTTTGTACGGAACACCAGACTTCGCGCACGCGGATTAACACGCACGATCAAACATCCCAATTCACTATCTTCTATAATTGTTTCCTTCATCATAATTGAGACACAAAATTAATAAAAAAAGTAAGGTGATACATAAAAGGGCTACTGCATCACGCGGTAGCCCATTTATTTAGTTAGTTTTAATCTAAAAAATTGAGAGAATTGAAAACTTCACAGTTTCGCCTTCGTTGTTGTTTTAATTAAGCACACTAACTATATTATATGTTTAAAGCAAATGAAAATGTCTATTCGTTCATAACGTGCGCCTTATGATCAATCCTCGCCAAACTGTCGACGAGTGCCTGATCCGCTTTCACGTCATTCGAGATTGCGACCGACGGTGCGGTTACCTGTTTACCAATGGTATCTGCCGCCAATACACTTCCGTCATCTCCGGAAAAAGAATGTTGCGCCACATTCCCCAACGACAGGATAATTGCAATTACGGCAGCCGCCTTGAACAGAGGAACGAAGCGACCGACCAGCGTCAAGCGTTTTGCTTTTACCACCACCGGCTCTACCTCTGCCAGAATACGCGCGTCAAAGTCTTCGCCCAGCCCTACCTCTTGCTGAACCTGTTGATAAACGAACAAGTTCTTATAACGGAGCAGATGAGCCGGAACCTCTTCTTTTAAGAAGAAGTCACGCAATGCCGCTTCCTCCTCAACAGAAGTCTCGCATTGCCAATATCGCTCCAAGAGCTGTTCTATATCTTTATAATCCATATTCGTCAATTTCTAAATACCTTTGTTTTACCTTTTGTCTGGCTCTGAACAGATTTACTTTTACCTGTTCCTCGGTCAGATTCAGAAGGGCTGCAATTTTTTTATAGCTTTCACCTTCAATGTCCCTCAGTTGCATGATAAGCCGCTGTTTTTCGGGAAGTTCATCGACCAGTCTGTTAATGATCCTCATTTTTTCATCATGAACCATCCGGTCATACGGACTATTGGCATCAGGCTCCTCCTCCATTTCCGGAGTGAGTTCCACATTCTGAGCTTCTTTCTTCTGACTCCGGTCTATCGCCAGATTCTTTGCCACAATCAGGCAATAGGCTTCGACCGATTCGAATTGCGACCACTCATCACGCTTGTTCCACACTCTTATCATGGTATCCTGAACGACATCCTCGGCTTCGGCTCTATCCAGAGTAATTCTGAGAGCCAATCGAAAGAGTTTATCTTTCAACGGCAAAATATCGTTTCGGAAGCTGATTTCTTGCATCTCTATAATAATGACGGGCTAGGATACGAAAAGTTACAGGCGCCCACTACTTTTTTTTGAATTATTTTTTTATCCTTGTTCCTCCATTGTCGTTAATCGCTGACGCTAAGGTGATTATCACTTCCGACACCCCCGCATTTATTGCTTCAAAAGAGTTCTCCAACTTCGGAATCATACCGCCTTGAATAACGCCGTTGGCTACGTATTGTTCGAATTCGGCACGGGTAATCTGCGGAATCACACTATCGTCATCGTTCTCGTCACGCAGCACTCCTTTCTTTTCGAAACAATATACCAACGTCACATCAAACAGTGCCGACAAAGCCTTAGCCGTCTCTCCGGCAATCGTATCCGCATTGGTATTCAGCATATTTCCCTGTCCGTCATGTGTCAATGGAGCCATCACCGGAACAACTCCTTTGTGTATCAAATCCGACAGTAAAGTTGCATCTACCTTTTCCACATCCCCAACAAATCCATAATCCACATCCTTGACCGGACGTTTCACCGACCGGATCACATTCATATCCGCTCCGGTCAATCCGAGTGCATTCACTCCGCGTGCCTGCAGTCCGGCAACAATACTCTTATTGACCAAACCGCCATACACCATAGTTACCACTTTCAATGTCTCCGCATCAGTAATACGGCGACCATTCACCATTTTGCTTTCAATGCCCAGTTGTGCGGCAATCTTTGTAGCCGAACGACCGCCGCCGTGAACCAGCACTTTGTGTCCTTCAATGGCAGCAAAGTCATTTAACAACTGACGAAGGGTGGCTTCCTCTTCTACGATTTTGCCACCCACCTTAATTACTGTTAGTTTTTCTCTCATTATTATTCCAAATACGTATATCCATAAAGTCCCGAACGGTAGTTGGAAAGAAATTCTTTTCCTTCTTCCAAAGAGATCTTACCCTCTTTCACCGATTTCGTCACCCAAGTTTCGAGTGTACGTACCAGTTTCTTCGGACTGTATTGCACATAGTCCAGTACTTCCGCTACCGTTTCTCCATCAATAATCTGTTCGATACTGTATCCCTTCTCATTCACCGAAACGTGTACGGCATTCGTGTCACCGAATAAGTTATGCATATCTCCCAAAATCTCCTGATAAGCCCCCACAAGGAAAACAGCGACATAATAAGGCTCCGTTTTCTTCAAAGCATGTACAGGCAGATAATGAGCTACATTACGCGTAGAAATAAAGTTGGCAATCTTACCGTCCGAATCACAGGTTATATCCTGCAAAGTAGCCGAACGTTCGGGCTTTTCATCCAACCGCTGTATAGGCATAATCGGGAATATCTGGTCAATCGCCCAAGAGTCCGGCAATGACTGGAACAATGAGAAGTTACAGAAGTATTTATCCGCCAACAACTTAGACAATCCCCGGAATTCATCAGGCGCATGTTTCAAACCACCGGCAATCTGATTGATCTCACGAGTGATCGACCAATACAGACGCTCGATCTGCGCACGGGTCTTCAAGTCCACGATTCCATGACTAAACAAATCCAACGCCTCTTCCCTGATCTGCTGCGCATCATGCCAAGCCTCCAACATCTTATTCTGGTTCAGTGTATCCCAAATGGCATACAATTCCTGCACCAGTTCATGTGCATCCGGAGCAATCTCCTCTTCATCGTCCCATTCGGGCAAGGTAGCCGTTTCGAGCACCTCAAAGATAAGTACCGAATGATGCGCCGTCAAGGCACGGCCACTCTCTGTTATGATGTTCGGATGCGGGATACCGTTCTTGTCACTCACGTCCACCAAAGTGGAAATCGAGTCGTTCACATATTCCTGGATCGAATAATTGACACTCCCCTCACTGCTGGATGAACGTGTTCCGTCATAATCGACTCCCAATCCGCCGCCGATATCGACAAACTCGACCTTGAATCCCATCGAATGAAGTTGCACATAGAACTGTGAAGCCTCGCGCAAAGCGGTCTTGATGCGGCGGATCTTCGTCACCTGACTTCCGATATGGAAATGAATCAACTTCAGACAATCCTTCATGCCCTTACTTTCCAGAAAATCGAGTGCTTCGAGCAACTCACTGGAAGTCAAGCCGAACTTGCTGGCATCTCCTCCCGACTCTTCCCACTTTCCGCTACCGGAAGAAGCGAGTTTGATACGGATACCGATGTTGGGTTCCACATTCAGCTGTTTTGCCATCTTCGCTATCAGCTTAAGCTCGTTCATCTTCTCCACAACGAGGAAGATACGTTTACCCATTTTCTGGGCAAGCAAAGCCAGCTCTATATAACTTTCGTCTTTATAACCATTGCAGACAATCAATGAGTCGGAATCCGTATTGACGGCAATCACCGCATGGAGCTCAGGCTTGGAACCGGCTTCCAGTCCAAGATTGAACTTCTTTCCGTGACTGATAATTTCCTCCACTACAGGGCGCATCTGGTTGACCTTGATCGGATAGATAATAAAGTTCTGCGCTTTATACCCGTATTCCTCAGCCGCCTGTTTGAAACAAGACGACATCTTTTCAATACGGTTGTCCAGAATATCCGGGAAACGTACCAGCATAGGGGCTGCCACATCCCGCAACTGCAACTCGTCAACCAATTCTTTCAGATCGACAGTCACTCCGTCTCTACGCGGTGTAACAACGACATGTCCTTTGTCATTAATACCAAAGTACGAGGTCCCCCAACCCGTGATGTTGTAGAGTTCCTCAGAATCTTCAATACGCCACTTTCTCATTTTTCTGTAATTCAGTGTTTTTAGTAAATAATTGGAGGGCAAAAATACAGATTTATCTACATCTTGCCAATTAATTGCCTATTAATTCGTTCAATTATGTTATAATCCGAGAAGTTGTTGCAAACGTTGCACCGATGTTTCAATCTGCCATCGGTCTTCCAATTCGTCCGCATTAAAGATATAATGTGCCTGATGATAAAAAGGCGCGCGTTTTTCAAGTGCCTGTATGATAAAAGTCTTCAACTCGTCATCTTCTTTTCCCTGAAGGATGGGACGCTGCTGCTTGGCCACACGCAAGCGTCTGAACAGCACATCGGGATGCACATCCAGAAAAACCGTCTTACCTGCCCGATTCATAAACTCCATATTATCAAAAAAACAAGGCGCTCCCCCACCCGTAGAGATTACCACATTTTCGAACTCGGCTACCTCATGAAGCATATTCCTCTCCAGCTCCCTGAATCCGGCCTCACCCCGTTCTGTGAATAACTCTCCCACCGTTTTGTGGAAACGCTCTTCGATATACCAATCCAGATCAATGAACGGTATATTCAACTTGCGGGCAAAAGCCTTGCCCAATGTCGTTTTTCCGGCGCCCATATAGCCGGTAAGGAAGATACGAATCATAAATGACTAATTTTACCTGCAAAATTAGTCATTTATTTCATTATTTAAAGATTTTCACTCTTTCTTCGAGCGGTTGGAATTCTTTTTCTCCCGGTTTTCCGGCAGGAAGCCCGAACGGCATTTCGGCAATCAAGTGCCAATGCTCCGGCAAGTTCCATGTCCGACGCACTTCCTCGTCAATCAACGGGTTATAATGTTGCAATGACGCTCCGAAGCCCACATCTTCCAGCATTGTCCACATAGCCAGTTGGTGCATGGCGGAAGTTTGCAGCGACCATCCCGGAAAGTTTTCCTGATAGGAGGGGAAAGCTTCCTGAAGCCCTTTGACTACTTTCTGATCTTCAAAGAACAACACAGTGCCATATCCACAGGCAAACGAGTGGTCTATCTTCTCCTCTGTTTTCACAAAGGCGTCTGCCGGCACAATCTTCTTCAAAGCGTCTTTCACGATTTTCCACAATTTTTTGTGAGACTCACCCAGCAGTAACACCACGCGTGTGGACTGGGAATTAAATGCCGAAGGCACATGACGAACAACCGTACTCACGATACACTCGATTTCCTGATCGGATATAGGTGACTGATTAGTAATTGAATAGTAAGTCCGACGATGTTTTAATGCTTCACTAAAAGATCTTTCCATAATATTTCCTTTCTTATATATGATATTTCTTAAACTCTCTTTTTTTTATAACAAGTAACTCTACTAACTTGTTCAGTTAGAGAATATATTCGTACCTTCGCAGCCGAATAAACCATTATCTTTTATGGCTAAACAGAAATTCTACGTAGTATGGGAAGGCGTCACTCCCGGAGTTTATACCTCCTGGACGGATTGCCAGCTCCAAATCAAAGGGTATGAAGGCGCCAAATATAAATCTTTCGACACCCGTGAAGAAGCCGAACGCGCACTCTCAGCCTCACCATACGCTTATATAGGAAAAAACGCAAAAAAGAAAAATGAAAAGATATCCTCCGATCTGTTGCCTCCTTCCGTGATAGACAATAGTCTGGCGGTAGACGCGGCTTGCAGTGGAAATCCCGGCCCTATGGAATATCGCGGCGTACACATAGCCAGCCGACAAGAGATCTTCCATTTCGGTCCGATGAAAGGAACGAATAATATCGGAGAATTTCTGGCTATCGTGCACGGACTGGCGATATTGAAACAGAAAGGATTCGATATGCCCATTTATAGCGACAGTGTCAATGCCATCAGTTGGGTACGACAAAAGAAGTGCAAGACCAAACTCCCCCGAAATGAGGAAACAGAAGCACTGTTCCAATTGATAGAACGGGCGGAAAAGTGGCTGAACACGAATACCTACACTACCCGTATCCTCAAATGGGAAACGAAAGAATGGGGAGAAATCCCGGCGGACTTCGGAAGAAAATAAATATGATATAAAATTCAAAACAAGTAAATATGAAAACATTGACTTCTAACAAAGCTTTCTGGCTACTATTAGTCATTTGCGTAGTAACGATCCTTCCTTTTCTCGGGCTGCCGGAGTATCACACCAAAGGCGAGCCCCGCGAATCGATTGTATCCTATTCTATGTTGGAAAGCGACAACTGGATTTTGCCGAGAAATAATGGAGGAGAGATACCCTACAAACCACCTTTCTTCCATTGGACTATTGCAGCCGTTTCAACATTGAACGGCGGTCAGGTTACGGAGATGACTTCCCGTTTGCCATCGGCCATCGCGCTAATCTCCATGACTCTTTTCGGCTTTCTTTTCTTCGCCAAAAGAAAAGGAACGGAAGTGGCGCTGCTCACCGCATTCATCACCTTGACCAACTTCGAGTTACATCGTGCCGGAGCCAACTGCCGGGTGGATATGGTGCTGACAGCCCTCACCGTCTGTGCGTTATATTGTTTTTACAGATGGTACGAGAAAGGGCTTAAAGGCATTCCCTGGCTAGCCATCCTTCTTATGAGTTTGGGAACGTTGACCAAAGGTCCGGTAGGTACGATCATTCCCTGTCTGGTTACAGGTGTATTCCTTCTGCTCAGAGGAGTAAACTTCTTCAGGGCTTTCCTTCTCCTTTCCGCATGGGCCATCCTTTCACTCATCTTGCCGTTCTGTTGGTACATAGCCGCTTACCAACAAGGGGGAGAAGAATTCCTTGCATTAGTCATGGAAGAGAACTTCGGACGTATGACCAACACAATGAGTTACGACTCCTGCGTGAATCCCTGGCATTACAACTTCGTAACCCTGTTTGCCGGTTATGTACCTTGGACGTTATTGGCAGTGCTTTCTCTTTTCAGTCTCACCTATCATAAATTCAGTATCCAGCCGGCTGCCTGGTGGAAACGCTTTACCGCATGGATCAAGAATATGGATCCGGTGGATTTGTTCGCTCTTACCAGCATAGTTGCCACATTCATATTCTACTGCATACCGCAAAGTAAACGTAGCGTATACCTAATGCCTATTTATCCTTTCATCGCATACTTCCTGGCCAAATATTTATTCTATCTGGTGAAGAAACGCTCTAAAGTGATAAAAGTATACGGTAGTATCCTCGCCGTACTGAGTTTACTATTATTTGCCTGTTTCATTGCCGTGAAATGCGGTCTTATCCCGGAAACAATCTTTCAAGGCCGTCATGCGCAGAACAACATCAATTTCCTGCGTGCCATACAGAACATTAACGGAATCGGCTCTTTCATATTAATTGCCATTCCTACGTTGCTTGGCATCTGCTGGTGGTTCTATCAACGCAAATATACACTCAGCAACCGATTCCTCTATGCCATCGTTGCCCTGACTATGGGAATGTATATCGCACTGGACGGAGCTTACCAGCCACCTATTCTCAATTCAAAATCGGTAAAATCCGTTGCTGCGGAAATAGACCGGGTAGTACCGGCAAGTGCAGGCACGCTTTACGAATTTATCGAAGCCGGTGTACGTTCCATAGGTGACCCTGTACACTATTTTGAGATCAACTTCTATCTGGGAAACCGGATCGGAAACTTCTACAAAGACCGTCCTTCGGAAGGGTTCTTGCTAATAGGAATGCAGGATGCAGAACGGAATCTTCCCGAGTTCGAAAAGGAAGGCTACCAATTCGAACGGGTCTATCAATCACCCAAACCCGTTCTTCGCCAGACTGCCGAGATATACAAATTCATCAAAAAGTAGTCTCGGATGAATTCACTGTTTTTCCATGCTTCACCAGATATTCCGCTGACTGGAGCATGGAAAAACTATATTCTTTCAAGGGCAGAAAACTATCATCCATCGGAACGTGAACCAGCTTTCCATTATCGGTATGATAGGCAAATTCCTGATTCGTCTCATAATTGTACATATACAACTGAGTCGCATTACGGCCTACAATCATATTATCGGCTGTATAAAACATACACGGACGTTCTTCTTTCAACAAGTCCACTCCGAAATTATTCTGCAAATAATCAATACCCAACAGTCCCAATACCGTAGGCTGTATGTCTATTTGTCCGCCAAAAGCCGTATGTTCCGCAGGAGTTATACTGTTGGAATAAATCATCAACGGGATATGATTATACGATTGCGGAAGCTCACACTCCGCATCCCCAACCAATTTGCCATGATCTCCCTCCAACACGAATATCGTATTCTCAAACCACGGCTGCTTGCGCGCTTCTTCGAAAAATTTACGCAAAGCCCAGTCCGCATATTCCACAATCTGAGTTTCCGGTTTGTCCGTTCGGGGATGGAAATAAGGAGGTATTACATAAGGCGGATGATTGCTGATTGACAATAAGGTAGCGAAAAACGGTTGCCCTTCGTCTGCCGTCCGATTCAAAACCGGAATAGCATAGTCGTATAAGAAATCATCCTGTACTCCAAAACTATTCACAACCTTCTCAGACGGATAATCTTCCTGAGCAAAGACCTCATCAAAACCGTTCGTCCTGAAAAAGGCATTCATATTATCGTACTGCCCTTCATGTGTCATAAAAAACAGATTATGATATCCATTCTCCTTCAATACCGTAGGCAATCCCGAATAATGGGGAATCACCGAACCTTTCATCAAGTTCCGTTTCATCATGGCAGGAAAAGAATATAAAGTAGCGTACAAACCATGATTGGTGTGAATCCCCGCCGAATAAAAGTTGGGGAAACTAAGGGAACAGGCATACAGGCTATCCAAAAAAGGAGTCAGATTCTGTGACTGCCCGAAACGTTTCATAAAATTGGACGACATCGACTCCATCATAATCAATACCACATTGGGACGGCGTTGCGATACACTATCCTGTGAATTATGCCGATAAACCGCCAACGGAGAGACATCCGGTTCACCCGGCCGTGCTAACAAAGCTTTTACTTTTTCCAACGCTTCCTGTTCATCCATCAGATGCAGATATCTGTTTTCCGGCCGTCGGTCGTCCAGCACGCTCGTCAACAAATTAAAAGTCGGACTGACTCCCAACTGATTCAAAAAGGCATCCTGACAGAAATAAGCGGCACTTACCTTGATCGGATTATAGCCTGTACGTCCCCTAATGCCAAATACACAGAGCCCGATCAAGCCAAGCCCTACCAAACCCGCAACACTTCGTTCCAAGCAAGGGAATGAACCGGGAGCAAACAGGCAACGGTGACGGAAATACCGGCCAAGAAAGGCAATCCACACAATAAAGCCAATCAAAAAGAGCAGGAATAAGGCAATGGACAAATAATAGGAAGTCTCTCCCAATATCATCCCCGCAGTAGTACCCGCATAACCGAACCATTCGAAAATGGAAGAATTGATATGCTTGAAAAAGTAGGCGAAATAAGGAATATCGGCCGCACTGATCAGATAAACCAACCCATAAAAGACACTGAAGAAGATAGTGAAGAAACGGAATAAAGCCTTCCCGTAACAGTTGCAAAGCCCACAGACTACAGCTACCGTCAGCGGAAGCAGTAATATGTAACAACCTATCACGTTATCGAACCATACTCCATGTATAAATGCTATCAATGACAGACTTTTATCAGACAGTGCTTCGGCAGTCAGTTGATGGTGAGAAGAAATGAACAATACCCCTCTGAACAATCCGGTGATTATCAGAGCGGAAAGATGCACGGAAAGTATATATACAATAAGATTTAGAAAACGTTTCATAATAGCTTTTTCTTTTTATGAATAGTTCTGAAAGCAGCCCTACTGTTTATTTTTATAAGTATATACGAAGTGAAGAATCAGGAAATTGATGGGAACGACTACGATAAGCACCAATATAGGAGCGAGAAACTCACCGAATCCGATCCACAGGAAAAGGTTCAGCAAACCTACCTCAAGCAGATAATTGAGTAAATGACTAAAACCAAACCCGACGGCGTTGCGCGATGAGGGTTTGGAACGGAATGTAAAGAATGTAGTTAGAAAATAGTTACAGACAAATCCGACTGCATAACCTGCCGTAAAAGAAAGCGTCGGATTGGCTGCCAACAGCACCAGACAATATACGCCATAGTGAATCGCCGAAGATATCGTACCGACGATGCCAAAACGCATAAACTGCCAGAATTTCTCCTGCCAGTCCGGGTGTTGTTCCCATGTCTCTTTAATGACTTTGTTTATCCTCATCGCATAACACCTCTTCTACATTATAAAGCGGACGATGTTTCACCTCTTTATATATCTTTCCGATGTACAGCCCTACCGCACCGATTGACATCAGGACGACACCGCCTACAAACCATACGGATAACATCAGAGAGGCCCAGCCATGTTCCGCCGTTCCCGCAATCAACGAATAAAGGACATAAAAACCGATCAGAATGCTGATAAAGACAAAGATAATACCCAAATAGACAATGCCATAAATCGGCTTCACCGAGAAGGAGGTTATTCCGTCGAGAGCCAGTCCCAGCATTTTCCGCAGAGTATATTTAGAGCTTCCGGCTGTGCGTTCCCGAATCACGTCGTCCACCGTAGTAGAAGGAAAGCCCAACAGAGGAATAATGCCGCGCAGGTATAGATTACGCTCTTGATAATGTGACAACTGTTCCAGTACCCTCCGGCTCAGAAAGCGGAAATCGGCATGGTTATAAATGGATTCCACTCCCATCCTGCGCTGCAGTTTGTAGAAAGCCGTAGCGGAGAGACGTTTCAACAACGGGTCGGCCTGGCGGGAGACCTTCACTCCGTACACCACATCGTAACCGGCTGTATAAGCATCAATCATTTCCTCTATCGCATTCAGGTCATCCTGCAAATCCGCATCAATGGTAACAACGGCGTCACTCCAGTCTTTGGCAGTCATCATCCCTGCCATGATAGCGCTCTGGTGACCTACGTTCCGCGCCAGATTCATTCCTTTCACGTAAGGATTCTCCTTATGCAGCTTCTTGATAATGTTCCACGTACGGTCCTTGCTACCATCATTTACAAAAAGCACGAAGCTGTCCGCACTGATCTTTTCCTTCCCAACCAGCTCATCAAACAAGGCTGTCAAACGGGCGGCTGACTGTTCCAACACTTCTTCCTCATTATAGCAGGGAGACACAATTGCCAATTTAATCATTTCTCGTTCTATTTAGTTAGTTCTGTCCGTTTCATTTTCGCAAATTCCGAGTACGTCAGGAAATTGGCTTTCTTCTCCTTGAAGTTACGGATCAGCAGATCCAGCCGTTCTTCCATCCCTTTGCCGGAATGATTACGGATAATAAACGGCATTTTAAATTCGGGATGTTCATTCAATGGATAAAACTCCCACGGGTGAAAATAGGTCACAAAATAGCCGTCGTGCTTCAGCACCCTGTTTGCCATCCATTGGTACAACTTCACCGGGAGATTATGGCAAGACAACCAGAATAGCGGAAAACGTATCCACGGAGTCACCGACGCAGGAATTTGAAGAACCTTACCCGTCATAAAGCAAGTACGCGGCTCGGAAAGATGCATATATCTGCCGGGAATAAACGCCGGATTCAATGAAGAATTATACAGATATCCCATCCGCTCTATCTCTTCATCGGACACCGGAAACATACGAGGCTGGCGATACCCCTCTATCTTCCTCCCCGTCAACCGTTCGAGTATCTCTTTGGAACGACTGACATCCGAAACCTGAGGCTGCCAATGGTCACACCCATGAGCCGCCACTTCATGCCCTTCATCCATAATACGGCGCATCACCTCCGGAGCATTCTCCGCAAAGTTGCTTGTACAGAAAAAAGTAGCCCGCACCCCATTCTTTTTCAGACAGTCCAGTATCTTGTTCGTACCATAAACCGATACTTCCATTGCCTTATCCAGCGGAAAGTCCACTCCATGTTCACGGGGTACATCAAACTCCTCTGTGTCAAAACTTAATAATATCATTGTCAATTAGCTTTCTAATCAGATTTGAATAACATTCAATAAAAATTGTTTTAGAGGAAGTAAATACTCAGCCTCTAAATTCCAATACTTAGGATTATCGAAAAAAAACTCTTTTTTGTTCTTAAAACGTTCAAGTTCTTTTTTTGATTTCTTTATAGACTCTAAATAAGCATATATTTTGGCTTTTCTATTTGGAGTAATATATTGAGAATTACCTTCGTTATCTACATGTCCAGCAACACACTTTTCATAACCCTCAAAGCATTTTAGAAGGCATGTATGCTCTTCATTAACAATATGTTCTAATAATAATTCAAAATCGCCATCTTCTTTGTCATTTGGAAATAAAAATAATTCAGCAGATATAGATAGTTCTTCCAATCTCTCTTGAAGATAGCTTTTCCTGACAATATATCCTCCCCCATTATCAGCAGAATCCGCATCAAAGATTATCAAATTAACACCCCCTCGTTCTGTATTTTCTTTAAACTGCTGATCTAATAAGTGCAGCTTGCTATACCCTCCAGCTTGAATAATTTCCCACATTCCTTTGTTTTCCCCCAAAAGGAAAAGGAGGTACTTGTCTAAAAACTCTGAATCTCTCCCCTCTACAAAAATTCTAATCATCGTATTTCAATTTCTTGATTAATAACATACTGAAACTTTTCATAGGGATATTGATAAGCTTTCAATTCGTCTGTTGGCATATGCCTCAATGAATAACACATTATATCATTTTGAGATTCAATACATTCACTATCAGATAATACTTTATTTAAGGACTGCAAAGATTCAATATTATGTGTAGTTGCAAAAACCTGAACATCCAATAAGTTCGCAGTTTTTATAATAGCTTTCCATAAAGAAGATAAAGAAGAAAAATGCATCCCATTATCTATTTCATCGATAAGAACAAGTCCTTTCTTACATTCATAGAGAGATGTTATTATCGCTAATAATTTCCTTATTCCATCCCCTAACATATTAATAGGAACCAATCTATTCAACCCTATGTCAACATTAACGCCTGATTTTAACACTGCAATAGACTTTATTCTAGGTTCTATATGTTGCAATATTTCCACTATTACTTGCTCCTGTTTTTCTTCTATTATACGTGTCAAGTTATCAACGGCAATATTGAATGCAAATTTAGAATTAATATATACCCCGGATAGCGTCTCTTTGTATTCCTTAGAGGACCTTACTTTTATATTGCCATCAACTCCTTTCGAGGTAATGATAATTGCCGCGCTATCACTTTTCTTTTCATTATCAGCTTTGGTATAGCTAAAATTCATTGTCAAGCCGGTACTTATATTAGCTTCTTTATTTGAAAGAGCCTGAGTAGAAATATCCTCTTTAGATATAACGATTTGAGATTCGGAAACGATAGGAGTGATTTTCAATTCTCTAATAGTTCCATCCATCATATTACCAGATATTTGAATATGATTGTCAGAAATCATATTATAAAAGTTCAAAGCAAGATCTTCTTCATTGAACCTATTATAATCTCTAAATTGATTGATTCTTAAGTTAAGAAGAGGATTTGAAAATCCAGACAATAAAAATATACCATCAAGCACTGTCGATTTACCGCAATTATTTTTACCTACCAGCAAATTTATTTGCCTTAAATCAGAAAGAACAAGATGTTTTATTCCTCTAAAATTATTTATTTCAACCTCATTAAAAACCATATTATTCTGTTATTTAGCGGGTAAAGTTACAATAAATCTGTTATATCTTGATGCTTTTATATATTATTTTAATAATGCAGCAAAGATAGAAATTTCAAATTTAAGTCCCTAATCATTAACATTAGCCAAATACCTGCTTCTACAATAGGAAATAATAAATGTTTTACGCGCAAAACAAATCACTCCAAAGCCACTACATGATAATAAACCCCATGTGTTTTCCTGAACGACTCTACTCCCAACCGTCGCAGGATACGCCCGAAATGAGTGGCTTGTCCGAAGGAGAATTTCATTTTGGCGGCTTTCTGTATACGTTGCAATATATCCGCAGCAAGCAACCATTCGCCTTCTTCCTCCTTTCCTGCCGCCCGATAATACACCTGAAACAACTGTTCAATAGCGGGCGACTGCTCAAATTCCTGATTGGCTTCCGTCATGATGGCCTCATCCCGCTCGTCAAACCAATACCGTTCATTCTTATATAATGCCGCCATCGCTTGCGCGTAAAGCTGTTCGTAATCAATAGGACGGACGACATCTATCACTCCCGTCACCTCGACAGCGATATAGCGGCGGCTGCCGGAAGTGTCCGTCAACAAGTCCTTATGATTACTCGTACCGATAAAAGAAGCATAGCGCCGAAGTTCCTCCACCGCCGAAGCATTGGGACGCCTTGTGTTCACAACCGGTTTTTGAAGAATATGCTTTAGGAAAGGCTGTTGAGTAATGCTGATCTGGTCGAATTCATCCATATTAATCAACAGGAAACGATTCAGATACAGTTCCGCATCCCGCTTCCGGCTGAAATCAATGCTATCCGTATAATAAGCCTGCAGACACGGTTGCAGAATCAAACGGCAGAACGTAGATTTTCTGTATGCCTGCGGGCCAACCAATATCGGCGAAGTGCTATTCGCATAATTCTTCCTCATCATTCCACGCCAATGCGCTACCATGCTGAGAAACCAACGGCGAAACAAATGCGGCCAATGAGGATTGTCGCAAGGCACCCGTTTTGCCAGATCCCCAATATGATCCTTTCCATCCCAATGGGGAAGGTCATAAAGAAATTCCTCAGCTGGTTGATACACAGGAACATGATCGGAATTCAGATAACGCACCACATCCTTGTCCCAAAGCTTAAGCCCCTCGTACTGCGCATTCATCGTAATGCTTGCCATCTGCCGTTTGTCCACCGGATGAAAATAGAAATTAAAGGTATTCCGCTCCCGACATTCCACCTGTGTAGTCAACTGGTTGAAACGAAACTCATAGCGGCGTTTCATAAACTCATCCATCTGCATAACGAATATCTGCTCGGGAAGCAGACTGCTCTTATCGGCAAACCCACGTCCGGAACGATAGACATTCTTCACCGTCTCCCGAATCAGAAAATCATCCTTCGGCAAGTGATAATGAGCGCGCGACCACCGTACCGTATCCTCTTCGGGAATACCTGCACGGAAACAATGTCCCGCAAGGGCAACCAGCAACGAATGTATATCTCCGTCCGGCTGAAATTCCTCCTGTTCCTCCAGCGCCCGCGCAAAAGCCGCTTCGAACAGAACGGAAAGCGCTTCATGACTTTCATATCCGGGCGCAAGCCGTTGTAAAGGGGAAGTCTCCGTCTGTACCTGTTCACGATAAGTCGTTTCACCGGGCATAGATGCGGGCTGCTTCATGTAAATCGGCATTGATTCGGGATTGAAATACAGCTCCGGATCGAAAGTCAGGCGACAATACTGTTCCAACGAAGGCTCTTTCAGTTCAATATGAAAAGGAAGTTGAGGTTGGTAGAACTTCACCGCCAACCGATAAGCGTGCGCATGAAACAATTCCGCTTGTTCGCGGGTGACCGGCAAAAGATCGTCAGGATAAGTAAAACGTACCCAGATCTTGACAGACTTCCCGGAAGAACCGACAAATGCCAGATACGTTTGCGGGAGTTCCTTCACCCACTTCTTCACTTCATCGGCCTCCATAGGCCCCGACAGATTATTCACCTGAATCATTACAATACCATTGTATTCCGCCATAACCATCACCCCGTTTCTACGGACAAAGGCGGCAGCAGGAAGCAGTTTCGGCACTTTCTGAACATAGTCGTTTTTATCACCGGGAAGCATATAGGGCAGGACTTCTCTCATTTTTGAGACGGGCTGTGCTTTGGTTTCCACTTTCATCAGCTCCACGAGCTGCTCAATTCTCAACGTACGCAGTGTATTCACCTTGCCATCGTCTCTTACTTGTGTTATTCTCATTATTTTATTTATTTGTCCTGCATGTGTGGTGTAGGGCTGTTGTTTACAGACACAAATGTACTGCAAATATTTCACAGAAGCAAATGTATCGTCTCGACACCTTGTATGCAATATTTTAGCGGCAGGAAGTTTTTTATGTATTCAATTTGTGGCATTGTCCCATTAAATTATTAGCCAATAAATTTACTTCCTAAATTTAATATCTAAAATTTCAGCCAAGGCAGGCTTGATCTTCTCCAACATTCGTTCAAACCCTAAATCGCTAGGATGAACACCATCAACAGTACCCTCATGATCTGTTCCTAGAAAATGATTTTCTTTTATTAAGTATAAGTTTTTAAAACCGAGTTCGTGAAGGATGTGTATTTGATCTTCTATTGCTCTATTTTGTTCTTTTACCATCTTACATATTTTCATGTTAAAATTCCCTTTCTCACGAATAACGGACTGAATGACAATTATGGGAGCATCGGTATGTTTGTCACGGATCGTTTTTATGAAATTGATAGTTCTATCACATATCTCATCGACTGAAGGATTGGGAATACAATCCAAAATAAAAGCATCAACATCATTTATTTGAGATAACATTTTTGCAACAGGTAATTCCATCTTGCCATTTCCACTTAACCCCATATTAATAAACTGATATCCACTACTACGTGATAGTTGAGACGGGTAAGCCAGTCCAGGTCTACTGGCAGATGCTCCTTGGGTAATACTCGACCCATAAACAATGATTTTTCCTTTAAATGGATTATCCATCTTTTTCAAATAGGATTTTTTTGATACTCCTATCTCTAAATGTGTAATTTCATCATATAAAGGTAAATATATCAAACATTCTTTTTCTGATTCATCCATATTTTCTGCTAATATAGAAGATGAATCTATGCCTTGGGGAATACCGACCCCTGCATACTGCCATATTCCATCTTTTCTAATGTATAAATCAAGTCCTTTTTGCATAATGGGAGTCATATTGGCATTTTGTTTTTTATTAGGCACTCTCCATTTCACCTTTATCACTGAACTATTTGTTTTAAAAGCAATGGCAAGTCCCGCCGAATAAGTATACAGTTGTTTTACAGTCAATGGCAGATTTTGATAATGAGCCGTGTCAATGCGATGAAAAAAATCTCCTTCCACAGTAGCTTTACCAATTAATTGTAAATTGCTGGCATTTGTATAAACTATGTTTTCTTCATTGGCTGCTTGTAGCCATAAACCAGCATAAAAAGCAAATAGAATCAAAATATGTCTTTTCATATATAAAATATGATTACCTAATTAAATTGGGGATTCAGACTCACCGTTACACTCTTTTTGTTTCCTACAAAAAGCTTGGCTTTAACTTCATTTGTCCTGCATTTCACTGGCTTATTCCAAATCTTGGAATTTTTAGTAGGCTCTTTCCCGTCAGTGGTATAGTGGATTTCTCCACCCAAAATAGGAGTGTTTGCAAATAAGAAACCATCTTTGTCAATATATAAACCTGGAAAAGGTAGCCTATAGTTTATATTCATTTTATCCCAATAAGGGATTTCTTTTTGGGATATACGCTTGTAATAAAATGCCAGATCCTTTTCAAAAGCAAGCTGCTCGTCTATGCCTGTCATAGGTTCCCATATGGGAGAAGAGTGCCATCCACGTTCGGCAAGCCCCATAATTTTAGGAAATAAATAATATTCAACTCCTTTGTAATTGCGAATAGTTTCACTCCACAAGGCAGATTCTACTCCTTTAATGTTTTTACGTCCTTCGGCTGTCAAGGATGTTTTTTCCTCTTGTATTTGATTAGCGAGGAGGTGAGTACGTATTGAGCGGTAGATGCAATAAGGAAGTAGAGCGAAGGATTTTGATTCATCAACGTATCCATTCCAATTATGTCCTGGTTCATCTGGATGTGCATCATACGCCAGATCGAGATAAAAATTAGTGGCATTACTCAAAATAACAGGATACCCTTTATTGGCAAACTTATAGATTAATTCATCCGAATGATTATTGGCAGAGGTTCGCCAACAAGAAATGCCAAAAGCATTATCAGTTAAATACTGCTCGGAGATTTCATCATGTCCTAGAACAACCTCTTGCCAACCTGAAAAAGGTATTTTTTGTTCTTTTAAAAAATCGACCATCCTCATTATAAAATAATCAGATAGTTCTTGTACATCGGTCATACTATATTCCAGCATGAAATCTTTGCAAATTGGAGATCCTTGCCAAGCACCTTCGGCAACTTCATCTCCACCTATATGGATAGATTTTAATGGTACACCAGCTTCTTCATACATAAGTTGAAGTTCTTGTATCACTTTCTTCATAAAACGATAAGTAGAAGGCATCGCTACATTCATTACATTGTCCGAATACCCTTGTGCCGACACATAATGGGAAGCATCGTGAATGTCGTTCAATAGGTATTCATGTGCTTTAATAGGATCTGTCTCAAGATATCTCTCATAACGGGCCTTCATGGCAACAATGGCAGCACGGGCATGTCCTGGAGATTCAATCTCCGGGATTATTGACACATGCCGATCAGCTGCATATCGAAGCAAGTCAATAAATTCATCACGAGAATAAAAGCCATTACCTGATGTCTCTGACTGATAATCGAAATTCCCATTATATGCAGGATACAAACATTCGGATTCATCATAAGTATGTCCCCTGTGAGAGGCTATTTCCGTCAATTCCTCTAACCCTGGAATTTGTAGGCGCCATCCTTCATCATCTGAAAAATGAAAACGAAAAACATTTAGTTTATAAGAAGACAATATATCTATTAATTTCTTTAAATCAGTTATCCCTATGAAGTTACGTGCTACATCTTGCATATGTCCTCTATAGGAAAAATCCGGATAGTCCTTGATGAAAACAGATTTTATGGAATAAGGGACCTCCTGCCCTTTCAATAAGGACAAGAAAGTTTGTATTCCATTGAAGATACCGTGCGGAGTTATTGCTGAAATATGTATTTTATCGTTTGTCACATTCAATTCATAATATTCTTCGTTGACGGCATTTTCTTTCTGCTGCAAGTAGTCTAGTGTCAATTGGACTTCTGATAGAGAGTCTTCTACAATCGCATATAGGGAAGCTAATTTGTCTTTCATTATGGCTACTTCCGTATGAAAATCCGGATGGGCAACAATATGTATTACATTCTTTAGTTTCAGATATGACTGAGAATATGATACGTGTTTCACTGCAGGTATCACTTCTATACCATTTGCATGCTTCATTGCACTCTCTATACGTTTATTGTCTTTATACACTTGGATAGCTTTTTCATTTTTTGAGTATATAAATGGTAGCGAACGAGTGACTAATTCTATAGGTAATGGAGTCGAGCTATGAGACTCATCTACCCAATAAACTCCTTCTGGTTTCATTGAGTATCCCGGCATTTCTCCGCGTCCACTTATAATTAGTATAATAGAATCACCTGGATTTAAAGGTTTGTAATTTTCTTTAGGAGAGATACGGTGAAATGTTCCTTTCACATTCTCTACCTTTACCATATTTGATTGTTGCTTGCAACTTTTCATTGGAAACTGGGAATAAAAAAGGCTCCAATTGCGACCAAGAGGAGTGTTGGATATGTTTTTAATAACAAATCTATGTTCATTGTTATTACTCTTGTTTATATCTGGTACACTCACTTGCCACGACACAGAAACTGGAGCTTTCCTATTTGACAGCTCACAACCTATTACAACCATGAATGTACATAATATTAATGATATATTAATTACCTTACTCATAATTCTCTTTTATTTCATCTCACTATTAATAAATCAAATCAACGCCCATTACTTATGTAATTTTCTTTTTCGAAGATATTGTAATAAATAGGCTGGGCGGTCGGTTTGGATGATGCGTGCTCCTAATTTATCTATCAAATATCCATAACCTGCATCTGGATTTGATAGTGAAAGGTCGTCATCATGTCCACCTGCCATCGTGTCCCATAGTGTATTATACCAAATCAAAGATTTTCCTTTCAACATAGCAGGAATTCTTTTAGGCAATTCGTTGTTGTCTTTTATAAACAATAGTTCGAAAGCAACAGGATTAATATCCTTACAAAACTGTTCTATTTGTTGTTCCGCATTAAGTTTATCCAAGCTCACAATAGGCATATAGATGATTTCACAGAGATATTTCTCATATTGTCCTTTGACTTGTTCAACAGATTTACCTCCTTTCATTATAACCTGATTGACGGTTCCCGTCTTTTTTAATAAAGCGTAAACTTCATCAAAGTAACGATCAGCCTTGTCGAGATTTATCATAATTTTCCCCTTGGTTAACAGTAATGCTTCCTCCAAAGTTGGAACTTTGTGTTTTGTTCGAATTGCACAGCCATTTCGAAGGTATAAGTTTGATATGTAATCCATTGTAACCTCTGACACCTTCCCCTTTCCGGTTGTCGTACGATTCAAAGTTTCATCGTGCATTAAAATAAGGACTCCATCTTGGGTTCGTTGCACATCTAATTCTACGATATCTACTCCCATTTTTATTGCATTTTCAATTCCTTCAAGAGAATTCTCAGGAAAATTGCGCCAATCGCCTCTGTGAGCAACAACCAATACACTGTTAGTAGAACGAGACATTAATTGCTCGCGAATTTGGCTCACTCGATTTTGTGCATAAAATTGAGTCGATAATAAGGTAATTATGAATGATAAAATAATTCTTTGCATGATTTTTGTTGATTATATGATGGAAAGGGCGTATTTAGAATTATACGCCCTAATTTGGTTTAACTATAGCCCGGCATCGTATGCGCCTGCCTGCATTTTCTCTACATTACGGGATTTGCCACGCCCATCAATGCTGAACGCTGATTCACCGCACCATTCCAAAAAACTAACTCCTATTGCCTTATCATCTACTTTGAAATCTCTTACAACGTCTATTACTTCTCGTGTAGTGGCAAAATTTTTAATTTTTTCTTCTGATACATTCCATTGGTAAACGCCATCTGTAAGTTCTGGCTCCGGCATTTGGACATCGCTATAATCAGTGTCTTTCTCTGTAGCTCCCCAGCCTTGATCAGCTGCTTGGTAGACATTGTAGCCTTTGGAAAGATAGGAAGACTTATCGAGGTAAATTGTTCGAGTTCCTTTCCCTTTGCTAAATAGAGAATTTACTAAAACTGCAGAATAACTAGGACTTCTAAGTACACCATAATTATTTTTTTCGTTACCTATAATAGTTGTATTCGCAAATAAAAAATAACCGTCCCCATTAACAACAATGTTTCTGTCGTCATTACCAGCCGCTCCCCAGATGGTTGTATTATTCATACACATAATAGCCTTGCCGCCTGTATGAATCGCTGTACTCCATTGTCCTGTGACATAGTTCTCATATAAGGTACATGTATTCATAAATAATTGACAGTTACCATTTGCTACTATCAAGGCACCACCACGATCTCCTGCAATGTTATCATGTATTTCTACATTATTCATAAACACATTACCTTGATTGATAAAGATGGCACCACCACGAGGGGGCGTTGCCTTTTTTACATTAAAATTTTTAATTACACAATCTGTTAGGTATAATGAGCTGATTCCATTAGAGTAAAATGCTCTCACAGCTCCATCTGTTTCCTTGTCATATTTTCCATCGAACACACAACCATTGAAGTATAAGTTCATTTGATTGCCCAATTGAAAAACTGAATTGGTAGTTTTGCCTGCATTGCTATCCGTATTTCGTATCAATGATGTGATAAAACGTTTGGTATCCCTTTTGCTTAAATCGCCACCAGTGCTCTCTGGATCATAGCCGCCTTCTATATAAATATCTACAGAGCTGTTGTAACTAGTGTAATCCATTCTTATTCCAGCATCGTTTTTTACTAACTTATATTCACCTGCAGCCAAATAGATGTTCTTTCCATCCAGTCTTTCTGCATTTTCAATTGTGATATCTGCGTCGCTGTTTGCACTTAGCAAGTTACAGAAATAATCTGCACTCATTGCATTGTCCCATGAACTGCCATCAAGACTCCCTTTTCCTGTTGGAGAAACATAATAGCACTCCAGATCTTCTGGCATAATCACTTCCTCATCCAAATCATCTGTTCCTGTTACCAATGGAGGGTCTACCATTTCATAGTTCTCTTGGCAAGCCTGATTCATAAACAAGGCACAAGCTATCATTGTCAAATATGAGAGTATAAATAATATTTTTTTCATTGCATCTTCTTTTTTAAAGTTCAACTGTTTATTTTCTTTTGTCAACGAATGATATCTGGATAGCCCGGATTTTGTTTCAAATATTTATTCTGCTCCAAAACTTTCTGAGGAATGGGAAATAATTCATAATGGTCATCTTTATCTTTAGGCTTATCCCACCATTCTTCTTGAAAACGTCCAAAACGTATGAGATCTGTGCGACGACGAGTTTCATTTAAGAATTCACGCCCCCATTCATCCAACATTTCTTTTAGGTCAATTTTTACATTGCCTTCAGGCTTATAAGCAATGTCTGCACTGAAAACTTCATAATTACGTTTACGAACACTGTTCAACAATTTTCCTGCTTCATCTACCCTGTTTAAACGAATTAAACATTCTGCTTGGGAATATATGATTTCGGGCAAACGCATAATGGTATAATCCGACTCAGCAAAATATCCACCAGTAAATGAATAAAATGGATATTTCACACAATAGAGTCCTGAGTTAAAGTCTCCATTCTCATATTTGGACTCTGCATAATTGAGATTGGATATAATTCCCTCCGGAGCTTTTCCTTCAAAACGCCCTACTTGATCTCTTAAATAAATAACGTATTGATTGAAGGGATCATAGGCATATCCGCCATTCATTCGTGCATTGGGCACTCTGCCTTCCAAAAAAAACATTCCTTCGCGTGATTTATTGCTTGTATTTTTGTATTGTTTGTAACGTACATCTCCTGGATATTTCAAGAATTTTTGCGTTACCATACCTAACTCATAAGTAAATAATTGAGGTGGATTTTGATTGTCATAACTTGGAGAAAGAGCAAACTGTGGATTTCGCTCACCATCTCCTTCAATATCCAAATAGTTGGCAGATCCATAGGGCATACTACGTCCATATACTGTACGGTGGTTCTGAAGCATATGCCAATGATTCATTCCATACGAAGAGGGAAATGCAAATATTACTTCATTGGATGTATCATTGTTCCAATCGAAAGCTTCATACCAATTTTGAGCAACTGCATAATATCCAAAATCTCCTTTTGTAATGCGAGCACACATCTCTTCACAAGCATTCCACTTTGCTTCACCAATCCATTTTTCTGCATTTAAGTACAAACGTACCAACAGTCCTGCAGCAAATGCTTTAGTACATTGTCCCTGTTGTATCCCATTGCCTGATTGACCATTTTTGGTAGGTAAACTAGACAAACAATCAGTCAATTCCTTTTCTATAAAATTGAACAAAATTTTCGGTTCAACCTGTTTCTGATTTTCAGGTAATTTATTTATGGCTTGATCGGAAGATGTACAAAGTACGGCATAACGATAGACATTGAGCAAACGTAAGTATTGATAAGCACGGATACAACGCAATTGCCCTTTGAAGCCGTCCCATTCTTCACCCGTGAATCCAAAGTGGTCTGGAGATAAACGATTTAAGTCATCTAAAATAACATTGGCTTGAGCAATCGTTAAATAAATACTATTCCATTCTTGATTCCAGCGTTCTTCAACTAAATCATCATACTGATGACGATGAAACTTAGCCCACACACCACCATCAACCCACCATGTTCCACGGCTAGGAGTTATTAATTGGTCAGCACAGCACTCTTCACTCCAATTCGCCTGATTTACAGTGGAATAAATTCCTTCAAATGGGCGAAATACAGCATTGATAATATCTTGTTTTGTTCTATAATAATTATCAGACATTACAGAACTATATACTGCTTCATCCAAATCCGTACACGATGAGAAACTGTATACTGCAATAGCTATAAGTCCTAATTTAATGATATCTTTTATTTTTCTCATACTATTCTTATCTTAAAAGTTAACTTGTAAACCTAAAATGAATTGAAAAGCGGATGGATAATAGTTTGCGTTACCCCCAAATGTTCCAGGGGTTAAACCATTTATCTGATAGGTTGAGGGATCTACACCAGAGAATTTTGTAAATGTGTACAGATTGTTAGCAGTACCAAAGATACGAATTCTATCTATGTACTTTTTCTTTATGTCGAGCGTGTATCCTAATGTAATATTATCAATTTTTAGATAATCTCCCGGCTCAATAAAATAGTCGCTCAATATATTAATTCCTTTTTTAATATGTGCATTTTTTGAAAAAGCTGTAGTCAGCAAATTGGTTGTTCCACTTTGCAATCCATAATAAAAATCATGTACATTAAAAATGTCAAACCCACATGCTCCGCGCAAAGCAATGGTCAAATCAAAGTTTTTATAAACGAAGTTGTGAGTCATTGAACCTGTAAATTTAGGTAGGCCATTACCTGTGATACTTTTATCATCTTCAGTTGCCTCTGCAATTGAAATAGCTTTGCCATCCTTGTTGTACACCATCCAATCTCCTTCTTTATCTACGCCAGCATAACGGTAAGTAAAATAGTTGCCTATCCGTTGCCCTTCTTCAATTCGCTGCAGATATCCTGGATTATTGGGGTTTGCCATCTCACAGGTTGAATAATAGCTCTGCCCTTTGTAAATATCATTGGAGAAACTAACAAACTTGTTATTGTTCGTTGCACCAACCACAGTCATATTCCATGTAAAGTCCTTCATTCTAATAAGATTGGCTGTGATATCGAATTCAAACCCTGTATTGCGCAATGTTCCTACATTAGCATAAATAGTACTATACAAGTTAGGAGGTGTAGGAACATTGTAGTTCCCTAGCAAATCTTCTTGCTTACGAATATAATAGTTCAGTGAACCACTGATTCTGTTCTTAAACAATGAAAAATCTAATCCTATATTTTGATTGCGTCCCTGCTCCCATCTAAGTTCAGAATTAACGTTCTTACTTGGTCCCCATACGTGGAAACTATTTCCATTATATTGATACCAGCCAAAAGCTTGATAGGTTGCTAATGATTTGTAATTGCCTATTTCCTGATTGCCGGTCATACCATAGTCATAGCGTATTTTTAGATCGTCAATCCAAGAGATTGAGTCCATGAACTTTTCATCTGAAATACGCCAACCTAGCGAGAATGCCGGAAAATTTCCCCATTTATGATTTTTCCCAAAACGGGAAGAGCCCTCATGACGTAAAGAAAAAGTTAGCATATATCGTTCTTTCCAATCGTAGTTGACACGTCCGAAAAAAGATATTAGCTTATGGTCACTTTTAGATGATCCCATCATTGTTTTCCCTTCTATAGAGGCGTATAAACCCGCTCCTAAATTATTGTATCCTAAAGCATCCGAATCAAAGTTCCAATTTTCAGCATCAAACCCTTGACTGACACCGTACATATAGCTATATCCTAACATCGCACGAATCTGATGATTTTTTATCCGAGTTGAGAAATTCGTTATCCATTCAAGGTTTGTGTCTGAACTTTTAGCAAAAGAACGTTTCGCCTTGCCATCTATTCCTGCATTCACATTTGGACCATAAGTAGAAGGTGTAAATGTACCAATTAATTTGTCTACCTTATATTGCGATACTGTTATTTGAGACTTCAGTACCATATTAGGGTTTTGCGGATTAAATAGCGGAAGTAAATTGACACCTGCAGAAGCATTCCATTCTAGAATGTCAATTTCTGTATCATCCTGTTCTTCTGTGAGTCGCTCGACAATGTTATATAACCCACTACCTGAAGGAAAGCGATAATACCCATTTTTTTCTTTTGGATCGTAAACAGGTACTGTTGGATTATTTTGGATAGCACCTGTAAAAACATTAGCTGCGACTTGACGTTTGATATCACGAGGACTAATATTGGCTGAAAATGTAAAAAGTCCATCTTTCGTTGTATGATTTATGCTTGCACGTGCCCCATATTCTCGGCGGTCAGAACGAAGGTCCACTCCTTCCGCATTCCGGTAATCGACCGTCAAACGGTAGTTTGTACGGGCAGTACCTCCAGATAATGTTAATGTATGCATGTGTGTGACTCCTAGACGAGTGATTTCATCGAACCAGTCTGTACTAGAACCTAAATCATTCAGAGGGTTGGATGGTATACAATATGCCCGATATTGTTCTGCATTCATGATATCTAACTCATTTTTCACTTTATTGAAGGTAACAGATGTACTATATGTAGTATGAATTTGTCCATCTTTACTACCTTTCTTAAGATTGACCAAAATAACCCCATTGCTACCACGAGTACCATAGATAGCTGATGCTGCTCCATCTTTCAGCACATCAATCGATTCAATATCTGCAGGATTAATATTGGTTAGGTCACCTCCAGGTATGCCATCAATAACAATGAGTGGACTGAGACTTGCATTGCGTGATGATATACCACGTATTTGAATACTGCCCGTACTGTTAGGGTTTGCTAAGGCTGTGTTGGATACAGATACACTGGAGACTTTTCCTTGTAATAGCATTGATGCATCTAAGCTTGAAATTTGATTTAAATCTTTGGCACTGACGTGTGAAATAGCAGAAGTCATTTCTTTGCGCTTCATTGTTCCATAACCGACAACTACTACTTCGTTTAAGAGTGTGTTTTCTTCCTTTAGGACAATACGTAACAGCTTTTGTTTTCCTATTGCTATTTTTTGAGTCTCATAACCAATGTATGAAACTGTAAGGTAACTATTCTGTGGTACTGCAATAGTGAACTCACCATCCATATTTGTTACGGTTCTTTCGTGTGAATCAATTACTTGAATTGTGGCACCTATTATGACCTCGCCTTTTTCATCTACAATAATTCCTTTTACTTTCTGGTCTTGTTGCATTTTTATGGTTGTTGCATAAATATCTGTTCCACTCCAAAATGTAATCATTAGAGCTAATATGCAACAATATAGGTTGTGTAATTTATTGATCATAAATGTTATTATTTAGTATAAGACATAGGGTTAACGTTTTCCTCGTTGTTTCAAAGCTTTAATAAGTTCCTTGGGAACATCTGTCATAATCATTTTTACGTCTGGGAAAATGGTGAGCAAATCATCTAAATATTCTTCATTCAGTTCATATTCAGAAACATCGCTACCTGTCCAGGCAAGCATACCAATGGAAACAATCATACCATCTGCTATGCCCTTGGACATATCAGTACTCTTGCCATTTGTCATATAACTGCCTTGAATAAAGTAGGCCCCCGGTAAACCAACCAAGGCTTTGTGTGCACCGACCCATGGATATGCATGTGCATCCTTATCCAGATCCAACACTTCTTTTACTTTCTGTTCACTATTGCAGTAAAAGAATACAGATTCCATCATTTCCATTTTTTTGACGATATCAAAAACTTGTTTAGTAGATGCAGTACGGGGTGAATAATCCAGATTGAAATATATTTTCCCTCGACCGGCTTTCAAGAAGGCTTCTAGAGTTGGAATTTTTTCATCTGTCAAATTTCCATTTCTATCTTTTAGGTAATATTTCTGAATTTCTTCGAAAGTCATCTTTGTAATATCACCACTGCCATTAGTGGTCGCATTAATTGTCTGATCATGGCATACAACAACCACGCCATCTTTAGTTACATGAGTATCACATTCTATGATTTCCGCACCTGACTTGATAGCCGCTGATACAGAAGAAATCGAGTTCTCGGGAATAGTTAAATCGGTTGTATGTGCCCGATGAGTCATAGCCCATACTTTTTTATAATTAGGATCTTTAAACTGTTTCATCGCTTCGGTTAAAGCCAACAAGTTATAAATCCTTATCCGCTTTTGGATTTTATGCTCTCCAGCCGTAATATTCATCGTATAATCTCCGCTCTGGGTATATTTATGTGTTATCACATCAGTAGACATACCCCTCAAATCCGCAACTAAGCTCTTCAGCGTCCTTCTTGCGTCTAAACGTCCTCTC
>ERZ791610.81-NODE-81-length-81714-cov-16.689440_pt1 | contig 81714 bp, 57 predicted proteins | sample MGYA00510061_ERZ791610 | MGnify/ENA primary metagenome ERZ791610 (study PRJEB30046, sample SAMN00791922) | human gut metagenome | study: EMG produced TPA metagenomics assembly of the A metagenome-wide association study of gut microbiota in type 2... | reverse complement strand
TAGATATAATCCTTGTTAGTGAACTTAGTCGTTTAGGACGCAATGCTTTTGAAGTTTTAGAAACAGTAAAATTATTGGTTGATAAAAAAATAAATTTATATATTCAAAAAGAAAGATTTTTGTTATTAGATGAAAAAAATAATCCTACAATGTTTGCTCCTGTTATGCTTGCTACGTTATCAACGTGTGCGCAATTGGAGAGAGAAAATATTCAATATCGTCTAAATAGTGGTAGGAAATTGTATATTGAACGTGGTGGAGTTTTAGGAAGAAAAAAAGGAAGTTGTAAATCTACAGAACAGAAAAAAGAAGAGTATAAAGAAGTTATTAGAATGCTAAAACAACAATATTCACTTCGTAATATTGCAAAACTGACAGGCTATTCTTTATCAACAATTCAGAGAATAAAAAAGGAATTTGTATAAAAAGAGGAGATTTTATTTCTCCTCTTCTTTTTTTATTTCACTTTTATCGTAGTCCTCTATTATTTTTTTTATCTTTTTTATTATGGTATTAGAATCTTTTCCTTTCTTGTATTTTTCTAGCTCTTCTTGACTATTTTTTAATTCTTCCCACAACTTTTTAATAGGAACATCTTCTAGTTTGATTTTATTTTCCTTAATTTTAGTGTAATAAGTTTCTGTTACTCTTGCCATAATATTTTAATTTTAAATGTTTCGACAAAGATATAAAAATATATTATATAATGAGATTATTTTGTTTTATTAATTGCCTCATTATATAATTTTTGTATAGCCTCTGCTTTTTCATATAATGTTTTTTCTCGTGTATTATATATTCCTTTTATAGTTTCTATAGGGATTCCAACATTGAGTAGCTTGGATTCATATTTATAGCTCATCAATCTGTGTAATGCTTCAATATCATATATATCTTGAAATTCATAACTTTGCGCTCCTAGCATGGTTAGTACTTCTTTTGCTTCATTTATTGTATTTTGAATAAACTTTTCTTTTGCTTCATTTATTAGTTTATCAATGATTGTTGAATCAAATTCTACATTAGACGATTTTCCTTTTTCTTCTTCTATTTCTCTATCTATCCTTTTTTCAATGAAAGAAATATCTTTGTCCTTAATATATTTATTGAGACTGTTTTCCGTACTATGCCCACTCTGTCTTTGGGTATCAATTCTGCTTTTTCCTTGGGCTATAGAATGGGTTATAAAACTTCTTCTACTAGTATGTGTTCCTATTAACTCCCAACGTTCCTTCTCTGATTCTTTTATTTCATATCCTCTTTGTTCTGATATTATTTCTTTTCCCTTAATTCCTGCTTCTTTTGCTATAGACTTTATATCTCTATCGCATTTGTATATATTGATTTGAGGTAATTTATAATTGTATTTTTCGAGAATATCTATAGCTCTTTGATGCAGTATTATTTCTGCCAATTTACCTGTTTTCTTTTGTTTTAAAATACAATATTTTTTTCCTTTATATTCTTGTATTCTGTCTTTTGTTATTTGTTCAATATCACTATATCGCTGTCCTATATAGTATTGAAAAATGAATAAATCTCGTACTTTTTCTTTATCTCCTGTTAATTCGACTTCTAATATGGCTTTTATTTCGTCTTCTTTTAATACAATTTGGTTATTGTTGCCTCTTAAGTCTTTTTCAAATTCATATAGTGAAATTCGACTTTTTTTTAAATCTATGAGTTCTTCCTTTTCGGCAAGTTTTGCATATTCTATAATTTTTTTTATTTTTTGATTGCGAGTACTAACTTCATCAAGTTTACCTTGCCTATTTGTTCTTGTTTTGAGGTATTCTCTATAGTTTATCAATAAATCTAAATTTAATTTATCCCAATTGTCAAGATTAATATTGCTATTGTTAAGGTATTCTTGGAATGATTTTAGTATTCTATATTCTGTTGTTTTTGAACTTTCTTTTATAGTTTTTTCCCTTAATTTTCTGAATATCCAATGGAAGGGGGGCTCTGTTCTTTTTTTACTCATAGTAACTTTGTAAATGTATTTTTTTATAATATCGATTTTTTGATTTAACGCTGTTGTATTTTGGCAAAGGTAATCTTTTGCCTGATTAAAAGCAATAATGCATTCGTTTAATTTACTATTGACAATAGTATTGTTGTGATTGTCGAGTTCAGTTAAGCGATGGCTTATAATAGCTTTATATTGTTTATAATTCCATTGACTAGGATAAACTTTTACATTGGTGCTTATTTTAGTTTTCATACCATTGGCACTAATAACAATATAGATAATAGTTGGCCTCTCTAATTTGCTCTGTCGTAAATTAAAATACATTTTTATAGCCTCATCAAAAAAAAATTGTTGGTTCTCCATTTTTGTTCTCTGGTTAAGTTCTCCCTTTTGGTTCTTTTTGTTCTACAGAGATGGCGGGAAAGAAGAGTGGTATTCTCTTAAATACCTGTTAACCAATATTCGTGAAAAATCTTTTTTACTTTCAATTATTTTTCGGATTTTTGTGTCCTTATAATACATATCTGAATTAAAATGGAGAACAAACTGTATAGACTTGTCTTTTTAACCGTAGTTTTCTTCTTTGCCATAGGGATGCAAGCGCAGAGGCGGAATGCCCGCTATGTAGAATATATAAACAAGTATAGCGAGCTGGCTGTTGAACAAATGAAACTTTATAAGATTCCCGCCAGTATCACGTTGGCGCAAGGATTGCTGGAAAGTGGTGCCGGGTATAGTCAATTGGCGCGAAAGAGCAATAACCATTTTGGTATCAAATGTGGCGGCAGTTGGCGGGGACGCAGCGTCCGTCATGATGACGATGCGCGCAATGAATGTTTTCGTGCTTATAAGCACCCGCGTGATTCTTACGAAGACCATTCCGATTTTCTTCGAAGAGGAGCCCGTTATGCCTTCCTTTTCAAACTCGATATTACCGATTATAAAGGATGGGCGCGCGGATTGAAGAAGGCGGGATACGCAACTGATCCTTCCTATGCTAACCGCTTGATTACGATTATCGAAGATTACGATCTCTACAAATATGACCGCAAAGGTGTTTATTCGGAACGTAAGTTACGCAAAAATCCTTGGCTGATGAATCCTCATCAGGTATATATTGCCAATGATATTGCCTATATCGTTGCCCGTAACGGCGATACCTTTAAAGATTTAGGTAAGGAGTTTGATATTAGTTGGAAGAAGCTTGTGAAATACAATGATCTGCAACGTGATTATACGTTAGTAGAAGGAGATATTATCTATTTGAAGAGCAAGAAGAAAAAGGCTTCCAAACCTTATACCGTATATATTGTAAAAGATGGAGATTCCATGCATGGCATCTCTCAAAAATACGGTATCCGCCTTAAGAATCTGTATAAGATGAATCGTAAGGATGGCGAATATGTCCCCGAAGTAGGAGACCGTTTGCGTCTGCGGTAGGTTACTGTTAGATAAAAAAGAATTTTTGCTAAAACTTATTGACTCATTCATCTGTTATTATTTGGATAAAACATGATTGGAATATGAGTCTTAACATAGCAAAAAACAATAAGAAACGGGTCGTCATAGTGGGCGGCGGTTTCGGTGGTCTGAAGTTGGCAAACAAGTTGAAAAAGTCGGGCTTTCAAGTCGTGTTGATAGATAAGAACAACTATCACCAGTTTCCTCCTTTAATTTATCAGGTAGCTTCGGCGGGTATGGAACCGACTTCCATCTCCTTCCCTTTTCGCAAAATTTTTCAGCACCGGAAAGATTTCTACTTCCGTATGGCGGAGGTGCGTGCCATTTTTCCCGAAAAGAACATGATACAGACTTCCATCGGGAAAGCCGAATATGATTATTTGGTTTTGGCGGCGGGTACAACCACCAATTTCTTTGGCAATAAACACATTGAAGAGGAAGCAATGCCGATGAAAAACGTGTCGGAGGCTATGGGGTTGAGAAATGCTCTTCTGGCTAATTTAGAGCGGGCTCTCACTTGTTCTACCAAGCAGGAACAACAGGAATTATTGAACATTGTCATCGTTGGAGGCGGAGCGACGGGAATAGAAGTGGCCGGAATACTTTCAGAGATGAAGAGGTTCGTATTGCCGAATGACTATCCGGATATGCCTAGCAGCCTGATGCACATATATTTGATAGAAGCGGGATCGAGATTACTTGCCGGGATGTCGGAGGATTCGTCATTGCACGCGGAAAAATTTCTTCGTGAGATGGGAGTGAATATTTTGCTGAATAAACGAGTGATAGACTATCGCGACCATAAAGTTATACTCGAAGATGGAACAGAAATCGCTACACGTACTTTTATTTGGGTAAGTGGTGTTACCGGAGTAACTATCGGTAACATGAACCCATCGTTGATAGGTCGTGGCGGACGTATTAAAGTAGATCAATTTAACCGTGTAGAAGGAATGGATAATGTGTTCGCTATCGGTGATCAATGCATTCAATCTACTGATGAAAGTTATCCGAACGGGCATCCGCAATTGGCACAAGTCGCTATCCAGCAAGGCGAACTGTTGGCAAAGAACCTGATACGTCTTGAAAAAGGACAGGAGATGAAACCTTTCCATTATCGTAATTTGGGCTCTATGGCGACAGTAGGACGTAACCGTGCTGTTGCGGAATTTAGTAAAGTGAAGATGCAAGGCTGGTTGGCTTGGGTTATGTGGTTGGTAGTCCATCTGCGTTCCATTCTTGGAGTGCGTAACAAGGTGGTCGTACTTCTTAACTGGATATGGAATTATTTCACTTATGATCAATCTATGCGTATGATTGTCTATGCGCGAAAAGCAAAAGAAATTCGTGATCGGGAAAAGGTGGAGGCAACTACTCATTTAGGGCAGGATTTGCTGTCGGAAGATCAGTAGCCTTTCCATTATACATAACCGGATACAGCTTTGTGGAAGGAATAAAAATATAGGGCTATTTGCATTGTTTTCAATATAATAACTTATCTTTGTGCGCATAATATTGAAAACAACGCTGGCTTTTGCTTATGAATCGACGATATTGCTGTTTGTTTGTAGTTCTCTTTTGGGCTGTTCTTATTCAGGCGGCAGCTACGGAACGTACATTCAATATACTTTTCCTACAATCTTATACAGCGCAGACTCCTTGGCATAGCAGCCTGAACCAAGGATTGGCAAAAGGATTCAGAGAGAGTGGGATAAAGGTGAATATTACAACAGAATATCTGGATGCCGATTTTTGGACATTCCGGTCGGAGAAGGTAATCATGCGCCGCTTTTGTGAACGTGCCCGTGAAAGGAAGACCGATTTGATTGTTACGGCAAGTGATGAGGCCTTTTACACGCTTTTTGCCTGTGGCGATTCGTTGCCCTTGCAGATTCCGGTAGTGTTTTTCGATATTAAATATCCTGATGAAAAATTGATTGCTGCCCATCCTAATGTTTGCGGGTTTGTTGCCAATCCTGACTTTGATGTGATTCTCCGCCAGGCTCAGAAAATATTTCCTTTACGGAAAGAAGTGCTTTGTGTGATAGACAATAGTTTTCTGAGTGCAAGGGGGCTTAATGACTTTCAAGAGGAGTGGGACATCTTTCAGAAAGATCATCCGGATTATGATATGAAAATCTATAATACCCAGAATCATACGACCAGTCATATTATTGCAGCTATTTGTTATCCGCGTAACAGTCACGGGCGTCTTGTCATAGCTCCTAAATGGTCTCCTTTTCTCTCATTTGTCGGGAAGAACTCTAAAGCTCCTGTGTTTGCAAGCCAGAATGTGGGGCTGACTAATGGTGTATTCTGTGCCTATGACAGTGATGCTTATACTTCGGCATTATTGGCCGGGCAAAAGGCTTCTCAAGTATTGAAGGGGACATCTCCACAAGAAATAGGAGTAACGGAAAGCAAGCAGGGATTTATATATGATTATAAGCAATTGGATTTCTTCTACGTTGATCCTGATAAGGTAGCCTCAAGTGGAATAATTGTCAATGAACCTTATTGGGAGAAGTATAAATTCCTATTTATTCTTCTTTATCCGTCTATTTTGGCATTGTTGGTTGTTTCCGTCGTATGGCTGATGAGGGTTAACCGGCGCGAATCTAAACGGCGGATTCAAGCACAAACCCGTTTATTGGTGCAGAATAAGTTGGTAGAACAGCGTAATGAGTTTGATAATATTTTCCATTCTATCCGCGATGGGGTGATAACGTATGATACTGATTTGCATATTCATTTTACGAATAGTTCTCTGCTGAAAATGCTCCATTTGCCTAGCGAGGCGGGAGGACGTGTTTATGAAGGGATGATGGCAGGCAGTATTTTCAATATATATAATGAGGGGCAGGATATTCTTCATAAGATGTTGAAACAAGTGGCCGGCACAGGGGAGAGCGTGCAGATACCTCAAGGTTCTTTTATGAAAGAGGTGCATAGCGATAAGTATTTCCCGGTGTCTGGAGAAATTGTACCTATCCGTTCAAGGGGTATGATTACCGGTATGGCGTTTTCCGCCCGGAATATCTCGGATGAAGAAATGCAAAAACGTTTTTTTGATATGGCGATGGATGAAAGTTCCATTTATCCGTGGCAATTCGATGTGGAAACAAATTGTTTCATCTTTCCTCAGGGCTTTTTGACACGTCTGGGATATGAAGAATCGGTTACGATAATTTCACGTGAGGATATGGAGCGGACGGTTCATCCGGACGATTTGAAGGAAGTGAAACTGTTATTTGACAGGGCGCTGACCGGAGAAGATACGAATACGCGCCTGAACTTCCGTCAACGTAACGCCGATGGTGAATACGAGTGGTGGGAATACCGTTCTTCCGTTATCACAGGATTGACGCAAGACTCGCTGTATAATATATTAGGTGTCTGTCAAAGTATTCAGCGATATAAGACGGCCGAACAGGAAATGAGGGAAGCGCGTGATAAAGCTCTTCAGACTGATAAACTGAAATCAGCCTTCCTTGCCAATATGAGCCATGAGATTCGTACTCCATTGAATGCTATTGTTGGTTTCTCCGATTTGCTGAGTGATACAAGTGGGTTTACAACAGAAGAAGTTGCTCAGTTTATTGCGACTATTAATAAAAATTGTGGTTTGCTGTTGGCATTGATTAATGATATTCTTGACTTGTCCCGTATAGAGTCAGGTACGATGGAATTTATCTTTGCGGAACATAACTTACCTCTGCTGTTGAAGACTGTTCACGATTCACAGCGGTTGAATATGCCTCCGGGAGTGGAACTGCTGCTACGTATGCCCGAAGGGGATAAAAAGTACCTTCAGACAGATAACGTACGCCTGCAACAGGTAGTGAATAATCTGATTAATAATGCGGCTAAGTTTACATTCAGCGGTTCTATCACTTTCGGTTATGAAGAAGAGGAAGAGCCCGGATATACCCGTATCTTTGTAGAAGATACCGGAGTCGGCATTTCGGAAGAAGGTATCCGGCACATCTTTGAACGGTTCTATAAAGTTGATAATTTCACACAAGGGGCAGGATTGGGATTGAGTATCTGTCAAACAATTGTCGAGCGTTTAAAAGGGACTATTTCTGTAACTTCCGAAGTGGGTAAGGGAACCCGTTTCACTGTGCGCCTTCCCGATTATTGCGAATAAATCGGACTGTTCTTCTTTGATTGTGTCAAATAAGAACACTTCTTCCGCCAAACAGACCTTTTTTTGTCCTTAAATACCCGTACCTTTGCCCCGCTCAATTCAATAGGATTTTAAGGTATGAGACTAATCGTAAAAGGTACACTGACGCTCTTTCTTTTATTGTTAATCAGTATTCCTCTAAGCGCACAGTATGTAGTGCAAGGAGTGGTGACTGATTCTCTGACAAAAGAACCTCTACCTTATGCATCTGTACGTCTGAAAGACACGACTGAGGGAACTACGACCGGCAGTGACGGACGCTTTTATTTCAAGACCAACCGTTCCGAAGCAATTCTTGTGATATCGGTCATCGGCTATAACGAGAATAGTCGGAGGATTTATCCGGCCCGTAATTTATCCTACAAAGTAGCGCTTGCGCCTACTGCTTATGACCTTTCTGAAGTTGTGGTAAAGCCCAAACGGGAGCGTTACCGGAAAAAAGATAATCCGGCAGTGGAATTTGTTCGTCGGATGATTGAGAGTCGTGATAATCATTCTCCAAATGAAAAAGATTTTTGGCAACGCGAACGTTATGAGAAGACTACTTTCGCGCTGAATAATTTTGATGAAGAGAAGCAGAAGAAATGGTTATATCGTAAATTTGATTTTCTTACCGAGTATATAGATACTTCTGCCGTCACCGGTAAACCTATTCTTACCGTATCAGCCCGAGAGTTGCTTGCTACGGACTATTATCGGAAATCTCCCCGCTCCGAGAAACAATGGGTGAAAGGACGCAAACAGGCGGGTGTTGATGAGTTCCTTTCCAAACAAGGGATGCAGGCTGCTATCAACGAAGTTTTCAAGGATGTGGATATTTACGAAAATAACATTTCCCTGTTTACCAATAAGTTTGTCAGTCCACTGTCCCGCATCGGTACGGGATTCTATAAGTATTATCTGATGGATACATTGCAGATAGCCGGTGAACCTTGTGTAGATCTGGCTTTCACCCCATTTAACTCCGAGTCTTTCGGATTCAACGGACATCTGTATGTAGTGCTCGACTCTACTTATTTTGTCAAACGTGCCGTATTCAACTTTCCCAAAAAGATAAACCTGAATTTTGTAGACTATATGTTGCTCGAACAGGAATTCAAACGTGCCGAAGACGGTACGCGCCTGCTTGATCATGAAAGCATTACGGTTGAATTTAAGTTGACCGAAGGGCAGGATGGGATCTTTGCCCGTCGTGTGGCGGATTATAGCAATTATACATTTGCACCGACTGCAGAAGCCGACAAGGCTTTCACCAAGCCGGAACGTATCATTGAAGAAACGGAGGCTTTGGCGCGTTCCGAATCTTTTTGGGCGGAGAATCGCCCGGAAGCCGCTATCTCGCAACAAGAAAATTCGGTAGATCACTTGATGGCACAGTTGCGCAGTTATCCGGTCTATTATTGGACAGAAAAGGTACTTTCTATCCTCTTTACCGGATATATCCCGACCTCTAAGGAAGCACCTCTTTTCTATATTGGCCCGATGAACGCCACTATTAGCGGTAATACACTCGAAGGTCCCCGTATTCGTGCCGGAGGGATGACAACTGCCTGGCTCAATCCTCATCTGTTTGCAAAAGGGTACATTGCGTACGGTTTTAAGGATGAGCGTGTGAAAGGATTGGCGGAACTGGAATATTCGTTCAAAAAGAAAAAAGAATATGCTAACGAATTTCCTATTCACTCTTTGAAGTTACGTTACGAGTCTGATGTCAACCAATACGGGCAAAACTACCTGTATACGAGTAAAGATAATGTGTTTCTGGCTTTGAAACGTGAAAAGGATGACCGTATCGGTTATTTCAAACAGGCGGAAATGACCTATACCAATGAATTCTATTCGGGCTTTTCTTTCCAATTGACAGCCCGCAGGCGGACGGATGAGTCTTCGTATCTGATTCCTTTCCTGCGAAAAGAGGGCGGCGTTTATACTCCGGTCAAGGATTTTTCTACCAGCGCAGCAGAGTTGAAGTTGCGTTATGCCCCTAATGAGAAGTTTTTCCAAACTCAATGGAACCGTTTTCCCGTTTCGTTGGATGCACCTGTCTTTACCTTGTCGCATACTATTGCCGGTAAGGGTATTTTAGGTAGCGATTATACATATAACCATACTGAGGCCGGTATCCAGAAGCGGTTCTGGTTTTCTGCTTTCGGCTATACGGATATTATTCTGAAAGCGGGTAAAGTGTGGGACAAAGTTCCTTTCCCCTTGTTAATCATGCCCAATGCCAACCTTTCTTATACCATTCAGCCCGAATCTTATTCATTGATGAATGCGATGGAATTTATGAATGACGAATATTTCTCATGGGATGTTACCTATTTCCTCAACGGTTGGTTATTCAATCGTATTCCATTGTTAAAGAAGCTAAAATGGAGGGAGGTTGTCTCATGTCGCGGGTTGTATGGGCATTTAAGTGATAAGAACAATCCGGCCTTGAGTGATGGCTTGTTCGCTTTTCCGATAGCGAACACACAGTCAATGGGGAAAACACCATACGTGGAGGCGGGGATAGGTATTGAAAATATTCTCAAGGTATTACGCTTGGACTATGTGTGGAGGCTTACATACCGTGATGCACCCGGAATTGACAAATCAGGCTTGAGGATAAGTCTCCACATGACCTTCTAAAAGTTAAATCCTGCTAATTGCCATGTTTATATGACAAATAAAGCTCGTTTTAGTAATTAATTAATCTTATTTTTGCAACAATTTTAGTTTAATTTTAATAGAATAGAAATGAAACAAGAAATTAAGCCCGCTACCGGACGTCTCGGCGTGTTGGTAGTTGGAGTGGGTGGAGCAGTTGCTACCACAATGATTACGGGTACACTAGCCTCTCGCAAGGGACTGGCAAAACCGATAGGATCTATTTCACAGTTGGCTACTATGCGCATGGAAAACAATGAGGAAAAACTTATCAAAGATGTTGTACCTTTGACAGATTTGAATGACATTGTTTTCGGAGGTTGGGATATTTTCCCGGATAACGCATACGAGGCTGCTATGTATGCAGAAGTCTTGAAAGAAAAAGACCTGAACGGAGTAAAAGACGAATTGGAAGCCATCAAGCCAATGCCGGCAGCTTTCGATCACAATTTTGCTAAACGTCTGAATGGTACTTATATCAAGAATGCTGCTACCCGTTGGGACATGGTAGAACAACTCCGTCAGGATATCCGTGACTTTAAGGCTGCTAACAACTGCGACCGCATCGTTGTTCTTTGGGCTGCCAGCACAGAAATCTACGTTCCGTTGTCTGACGAACATCAGTCACTCGCCGCTTTGGAAAAAGCAATGAAGGAGAATAATACGGAAGTTATTTCTCCGAGTATGTGTTACGCTTATGCTGCTATTGCAGAAGGTGCTCCGTTTATTATGGGTGCTCCTAACTTGTGCGTAGATACTCCGGCTATGTGGGAATTCTCTAAGAAGATGAATGTGCCTATCTCAGGAAAGGACTTCAAGAGTGGTCAGACTTTGATGAAGACTGTATTGGCTCCGATGTTCAAGACTCGTATGTTGGGTGTGAGCGGTTGGTTCTCTACCAATATATTGGGTAATCGTGACGGTGAAGTTCTTGATCAGCCGGAAAACTTCAAAACAAAAGAAGTCAGCAAGCTGTCTGTAATCGATACTATCTTCGAACCTGAAAAATTCCCCGATCTTTACGGAGATGTTTATCATAAGGTACGTATCAACTACTATCCTCCTCGCAAAGACAACAAAGAAGCATGGGATAACATTGACATCTTCGGATGGATGGGCTATCCGATGGAAATCAAGGTAAACTTCCTTTGCCGCGACTCTATCCTTGCTGCTCCTATCGCGCTCGACCTTGTATTGTTCAGTGATTTGGCAATGCGTGCAGGTATGTGTGGCATCCAGACTTGGTTGTCATTCTTCTGCAAGAGCCCGATGCATGATTTTGAACACCAACCGGAACACGACTTGTTCACTCAATGGAGAATGGTAAAACAGACATTGCGTAACATGATTGGTGAAAAAGAACCTGATTATTTGGCTTAAATAGGAAGATATAATAGAATGAAATATGCGTTAATAGCCGCAGGGCAAGGTTCTCGCCTTGTTTCTGAAGGGGTGAAGGTTCCTAAACCGCTTGTACAAGTGGGGGGTACTCCTCTATTAAGCCGATTATTTCGCATTTTCCTTGATAATGATGCAGAGTCTATCTGCATCATTATTAATGAAGAAATGTCCGAAGTTCGTTGTTTTTTGGAACAACAACAGCGACAACTACCCATACCTCTGAATGTGATTGTAAAATCCACTCCCGATTCTTTCCATAGTTTTTATGAACTCATGCCTTATCTGCAAGGCGAAGGAAAATTCTGTCTGACAACGGTAGACCCGATCTTTCGTGAAGCAGAGTTTGCTGATTATATTCGTACTTTTCGTGCTGATGAATCTGCTGATGCTTTGATGGCTGTTACGGATTATATTGACGACGAACGTCCTCTTTATGTCAAGGCAGCGGATGATTTGCGGATTACGGGATATGCCAGTGAGGCTTATGACGGCTTGCGTTATATATCGGGAGGAATTTATTGTATGAATCAGCGTGCTTTGGCACAGTTGCCTTTAGCGATGGAGGCAGGAGTTTCCCGTATGCGCGGTTTCCAGCAATATCTGGTTGATGCCGGTTTGCAGTTGCGGGCTTACCCATTCTCAAAAGTAATAGACATAGATCATGCGGCGGATGTGAAGAAAGCCGAACTTTTTTTAGATGAACAACTGATTAAATGAGATCCTTGATTTTTGCGGGAATACAGCGATATTCTCTTTTTTCACCCAATCATGTCGGCAATGATGCCGCCATCTTTTCGGCTGTTGCCCAGTATTTGAAAGAAAATGGTCATCAGGTGAATATGTATACGGAACAGGAATTCCTGACTAATTCGTTGAAAGGCGAGAAGTATATATTTACCATGATGCGTAGTAAGGCTTCTGTGCGGAAGTTGCAGAAGCTGGAAGAAAAAGAGGATTGCTTTGCGGTCAATTCCGGACATGGTATCGAGAATTGTACACGTGAGCGAATGACTACTCTGCTGCTTGAAAATCAGATTTCTCACCCTCGAAGTTTGATATGGGATACGAATGATGGTGTTCCCGAAGCATTGATAAAACCTGTATTTGAGCCTTGTTGGTTGAAACGTGCGGACTTTCATGCCATTCATCGTGAAGATGTAACGTTTGTACGTACTTCTGCCGAATTGCAGGAGGTCATTGCGGAATATGCCTTGCGTGGTATCGAGCGTGTGGTGATTAATGAGCATTTGAAAGGTGATTTGGTTAAATTCTATGGAGTAGCCGGTACTGATTTCTTCTATTGGTTTTATCCGCAGGAGGGTAATCATAGCAAATTTGGCCTTGAAGAGATTAATGGTGCTCCGTCCGGCATTCCTTTCTCGGAAGAGGGGTTGCACCAACTTTGCAGTGATGCGGCGAAAGTGCTGGATGTGACGGTATATGGTGGCGACTGTATCGTAGCGCCGGATGGAACGATTCGTATTATTGATTTTAACGATTGGCCTAGTTTTGCTCCCTGCCGTCAGGAAGCGGCGAAGGCGATTGGTGGAATTATCATAAGAAAAGTAGAGAACGTAGGATTATGAATAATGAAGTAAGTGCAAAGGGGCTGGAGGCAACCTTGAAGTCTGCTGATACGGAAGAATGGATCGATTTGTTGTTCTACCGTCCTATCGGTTATCGTTGGGCTCTTCTGTTTCGTCATTTGGGAGTTACTCCTAACGCTATCACCATAGCTTCTATTTTTCTGGGGATAGCTGCCGGTATATTGTTTTATTATAATGACCTGCTGATAAATATAATAGGTATGTGTTTGCTTGTTTGGGCGAATATGTATGACAGTGCTGACGGACAGTTAGCACGTATGACTGGGCAAAAGTCTGAAATTGGTCGTATTCTGGATGGAGTATCCGGTGATTTTTGGTTTATTTCTATTTATGTAGCTATCTGTTTACGACTGACACCGGAATGGGGGTATTGGATTTGGCTATTGGCTGCGGTAGCAGGATTTTCGCATAGTAAGCAGGCGGCTATGGCGGATTATTACCGGAATGTGCATCTTTTCTTCTTGAAAGGGAAATCCGGCAGTGAGTTGGATAATTCCGTGCAACAACGCGAGTTGTATCTTTCGTTGTCATGGAAGAAAGACCTGGTGCGGAAAACATTCCTTTGGTTTTATACGGGTTATACGCATTCGCAGGAACAATTCTCTCCGGCTTTCCAGCGTTTTTTTGCGGCGTTACGTGCGAAATATGGCGAAGTATATCCGCAAGAGGTTAGAAACCGTTTTCGTGAAGGTAGTCTTCCATTAATGAAATACACCAATATTCTTTCATTCAATACACGTGTTATCGTGTTGTTTATTTCGTTATTGGTCAATCTGCCTTGGATTTATTTTGTCTTTGAACTGACCGTACTTAACGGATTACTGATATATATGATATGTCAGCACGAGCGGTTGTGTAGACAAATGTACCAAAACTTATAATATTTATGAAGAGTCGTTTTAGAAACATTTTCCTTGTGTTTGGCATTGTAGCTGTTGTTATCATGCTTTTCACTTTTGATGTATCTTATGAGGAGTTGTTGAACAATCTGAAGCGTGCGGGGATTTACTTGCCGTTGGTGTTGTTGCTGTGGCTGGTTATCTATGCCATTAACGCTCTTTCCTGGTATATTATTGTGCGTAGCGGGGGAAAAGTATCTTCATTGACTTTCTCTAAGTTATATAAATTTACGGTCTCCGGATTTGCAATCAACTATGTTACTCCGGTGGGACTGATGGGAGGGGAGCCTTACCGTATCATGGAACTTACTCCCTACGTAGGAGTGGAACGTGCTACTTCGTCGGTCATCCTTTATGTGATGATGCACATTTTCTCGCATTTCTGTTTATGGTTGAGCGCTGTCGTAATTTATGCGGTGTTCTATCCCGTCAGTTGGGAAATGGGGATTGTACTGGGACTGGTAACGGTTTTCTGTTTGTTGTTGAGTATTCTGTTTGTGAAGGGATACCGTCATGGGATGGCAGTGGCTTGTGTTCATTTGGGAAGTAAAATACCGTTTCTGAAGAAATGGGTTATCCGTTTCTCGGAGACTCATAAGGCGAAACTGGAAAATATAGATAGCCAGATTGCCTTGTTGCATCGTCAAAAGAAAAGTACATTTTATAGTGCGTTGTTTTTGGAATATCTCGCACGTGTTGTTAGTTGTATGGAAGTATGGCTTATATTGAATGTGCTTACTACTAATGTCAGTTTTGTGAGTTGTGTTTTGATTTTGGCATTCTCTTCCTTACTGGCCAATTTATTGTTTTTCTTGCCTATGCAGTTAGGAGGCCGTGAAGGCGGATTTGCTTTGGCGGTAGGTGGCTTGTCCCTGTCGGGAGCCTATGGCGTATATACAGCACTGATCACCCGTGTTCGCGAATTATTCTGGATTGTGATAGGTCTTGCATTAATGAAGATAGGAAATAAAAAATGATAGATAAAGATAAGATAAAAGCGGTTGCTTTTGATTTTGGCGGAACGCTTGACTCGCCTTTTTTGCATTGGATGGATATTTACATTCATCTTTATACGACGAAGTTGAATCTTCCTTTGACAAAAGAAAATTTTCGAGATTCGTATGTATATGCGGAGCGGATGATGGAGCAATTGCAACTAGTAAAGCCCGAACATTCCCTGCTTGAGACGCAGGCATTTAAGACCGACTTACAGTTTAAAAGTCTGATAGAACGTGGCGTTTTGCCGGATACACTGGAGAATAGGAAGGGGTTGCCTTTAAAAGCAGCCCGCCTTGTGACGGATTATTCATCGGATTATGTGGTCGCATCCCGTACTGTACTTGATGAGTTACATCGCTCATACACCCTGTTGCTTGTTTCCAATTATTATGGAAATCTTAAGAAGATTGTAACGGATTTGGGAATTGTATCTTATTTTCACTCTATCACAGATTCGATGCTTGAAGGTGTCCGTAAGCCTGATCCTTCCTTGTGGAAACGGGCAATTGACCGTGCCGGATTTGCCTATGAAGAAGTGCTGGTTGTCGGTGACTCGATGAAAAATGACATCCAACCGGGATTGTCTCTTGGTTGTCAGGTTGTTCAAGGTTGTCCGGAAGGCAGAACAGGAGAAGCCGGTATACCTTTTATTACCCGTTTATCGGAGCTTCCGGCATTGCTTTCTATATAGTTCCAATAACAGAGAAACGGCGTCTCGTTGCAACGAGACGCCGTTTCTCTGTCTATTTGATTTCGATTTCTTCCTTCATATCGATTTCCTCTCCATGTGTATCGTAGAATACATATTGTAGGAAAGCGAGTTTCTGACTTGGAATAACCTTAATACCGAATCCGTATTTCATCTGCCATTTCCGTTTCAGAGAAACGAGTCCCTGATTGATATAGGCGGCAACATACGGATGGACATGTAACGAGAATTTCTTAACCTTCAGTTTGTTGACCAGGTAGTCAATTTTACTCTCCAAAGTGTCCGTAAAGAGAATGGACGATTTGATAGTGCCCTTGCCGAAGCAAGTAGGACAAGTTTCGGTCGTGTTGACATCCATTGCCGGACGCACACGTTGGCGTGTAATCTGCATCAGCCCGAATTTGCTGAGCGGCAGAATATTATGCCGTGCCCTGTCTTTTTGCATATTGGCACACATACGTTCATAAAGCTTCTGACGGTTTTCGGCTTCATTCATGTCAATGAAGTCGACGACAATGATACCACCCATATCTCTTAATCTCAATTGGCGTGCCAGCTCATCGGCGGCTCCAAGATTTACTTCGAGTGCGTTACCTTCCTGCCCGTTGGCATTCTTGGTGCGGTTACCGCTGTTCACGTCTACTACGTGAAGCGCCTCAGTGTGCTCAATAATCAGATAGGCACCACTCTTGTAAGAGATTGTTTTACCAAACGATGATTTAATCTGTTTGGTGATACCGAAATTGTCGTAAATGGGAAGTTGGCCTTTGTACAGTTTTACGATATTGGCCCGGTCGGGCGCAATTAATGTTACGTAATCTTTAATTTCATTGTACACGGCCTCGTCGTTGACGTGGATGTTCTCAAAAGAAGGGTTGAAGAGGTCACGCAACAAACCTACAGCGCGGCTGGTTTCTTCATAAATCAACGTCGGATACTTGGTGGCTTTCTGTACTTTCACCATTGCATCTTCCCAATGTTTGATCAGGACTCTAAGCTCTCCGTCGAGTTCGGCTACGCGTTTTCCTTCTGCTACGGTACGGACGATGACACCGAAGTTTTTCGGCTTGATACTCATCAGCAGTTGTTTCAGACGGGCGCGTTCTTCGCTCGATTTAATTTTTTGTGATACGGAAACCTTGTCATTGAAAGGGATGAGTACGAGATAGCGCCCAGCAAACGAAATTTCGGACGTCAGTCGCGGTCCCTTGGTGGAGATCGGTTCCTTTACGATTTGCACCACTACTTCTTGTCCCACCTTGAGTGTGTTGGATACAGTCCCATCCTTGTCGAGGTCGGGAAGCAGGGTTGCCTTGCTGATGGAGTTCAGCTTCTTTTTGTCGCTTAAAGTCTGCTTTACAAACTTTTCGAGTGAGTTAAATTGAGGACCCAAATCTAAATAATGGAGGAAAGCGTCTTTCTCGTAACCAACGTCCACAAAGCATGCATTCAGTCCGGGCATCAATTTCTTGATACGTCCTAAATACATATTGCCCACAGAAAAGGAAATATTTCTTCCTTCGCTTTGAAGTTCCACCAAGCTCTTATCTTCGAGAAGAGCGATGGAAACCTCTTTAGGCTGTACGTCAACTACTAGTTCACTTGTCACTGTTTTGTTTCCTTATTATTGATTGAATCTCATTTGTATGAACAACTATTTTAACAAATTGTTCATTTTGAGTTAACTACTTAAACAAAGAACAAACTTGAAAGACATTAGCTTCGCAAGTTTGTTCTTTATTTCTGTGTGATCCAGACTTAAAAATTATTTTTTGCTTTTATGTCTGTTCTTTCTTAGTCTTTTTTTACGCTTGTGCGTAGACATTTTATGTCTTTTTTTCTTTTTTCCGCTTGGCATAGCTTCACATTTTATGGGTTAATACTCTTGTTTATTATTTCTTTACTGAAATTGTAAATGTCTTAGCCGGTTTGAAAGCCGGAATGTTGTGCTCAGGGATAATGATAGTAGTATTCTTTGAAATATTACGAGCAGTTTTCTGTGCTCTTTTTTTCACTACGAAACTACCAAATCCACGTAAATACACATTTTCATCGTTAGACAAAGAATCTTTTACAGCATCCATGAAGGCTTCTACTGTAGTAAGAACTGTCTGCTTGTCAATCCCAGTTTTCTTTGTAATCTCGTTTACAATATCTGCTTTAGTCATTTTTCCTTAAAAAAAATATTATTACTATGTTATTGCTAATTTTTTGGACTGCAAATATATAGCTTTTTAAGCTCCTAAAAAAATATATTCTACACATTTTTCTAAAAAAATGGTTGCATAGAGATTTCTTAGAACCAAAAGAGTTACTTTTGTCGGAAAAAGATATACTGATGTGCCAATATGCTAATATGTTTACGGAAACGATTATAGAATGGTATAAAGAAAATAAACGTGATTTGCCGTGGCGTGATTCTTCTGATCCTTATTTGATATGGATTTCGGAAATTATTCTTCAACAGACGCGTGTAGCTCAAGGATATGATTATTTCCTTCGTTTTATCGGACGCTTTCCCGATGTATCTACATTGGCGGATGCGGAGGAGGACGAGGTGATGAAGTATTGGCAGGGGTTGGGATATTATTCCCGTGCCCGCAATCTTCATGCGGCGGCAAAAAGCATGAATGGTGTTTTCCCGAAAACGTATCCGGAGGTACTGGCTTTGAAAGGAGTAGGGGAATATACGGCGGCTGCCATCTGTTCGTTTGCATATAATATGCCTTATGCGGTGGTGGACGGGAATGTGTATCGTGTACTTTCGCGCTATTTTGGTATTGAAACGCCGATTGACTCGACAGCAGGGAAGAAACTGTTTACAGAATTGGCGAACGAGATGTTGGACAAGAAACAGCCTGCCCTGTATAATCAGGGAATTATGGATTTCGGGGCGATTCAATGTACACCGCAGTCACCCGACTGTCTGTTTTGTCCGTTATCTGCCGGCTGTTCGGCTTTATCGAAAGGTCTGGTTACCGTGCTTCCGGTGAAACAGCATAAGACGAAGACAACGAATCGTTACTTCAATTATATCTATGTACGTGCGGGCGCGCATACCTTTATTAATAAACGGACGGATAATGATATCTGGAAGAATCTGTTTGAACTGCCTTTAATAGAGACTTCATCCTCTTTGCCGGAAGAAGAGTTTTTGGCTTTGCCGGAATTTCAGACGTTGTTTGCACCCGGAGAGCAACCTGTGGTGCGTTCGGTATGCAGAGAGGTAAAACATGTATTGTCGCATCGGGTGATTTATGCTAATTTTTATGAAGTGATATTGCCCGAAGGAACTGCTTCTTTCGGTAAATTCCAAAAAATAAAAACTGAGGAATTGGAGCGATACGCTGTTTCCCGCTTGGTGCACGCTTTCATTGAGAAGTATATCGGTCTGAAATAAAAGTTATAACAATTCTTGCATTCTATTGTTATTCTGTTTAATTTTGGCAGCAGATTTGAATTTAAGAATCATAAACTTGATACGTATATGTCAGTAAATAAAGTGATATTGTTAGGAAACGTGGGTCAGGATCCACGTGTAAAATACTTCGATGCAGGCTCGGCTGTAGCTACTTTTCCGTTGGCAACAACAGAACGCGGTTATACGTTAGCAAATGGGACTCAGATTCCCGACAGGACAGAGTGGCATAATATCGTTGCATCCAACCGTTTGGCTGAGATTGTAGACAAATACGTACACAAAGGTGACAAGTTGTATCTGGAAGGAAAGATTAGAACCCGTTCGTACACAGACCAGGCTGGTGCTACCCGTTATACTACAGAAATTTATGTAGATAATATGGAAATGCTGACTCCGAAAGGAACTAACCCCAGTGCGGGAGCTACAGCTTCCACGCAGCAACCCGTTGCCACTCCGGTACAGCAGCCGCAACAGTCACAGCAATCGCAGGCTCAATCAATACAAGATAATTCGGCGGATGATTTGCCGTTCTAGATAATATGGTAGTGTGCCGACTGGTTTTCGCAAACTTATAGGCACATTATCTTTTGTTTAACTAAAATATAGAATCTTTGGACTCAGATGGTTATTTAAGCCAGTTAGCTGGCATTTTCGACGGTATTACCGTACTTACTCCTTCTATCTCTGCTATTATCGCCATAGTATTGGCTGGTGTGCTCCTGCTTGCTTCCGGTTTTGCTTCGGCTTCTGAAATAGCTTTTTTCTCGCTTTCCCCTTCGGACCGGAATGATATTGACGAACGCAATCATCCTTCCGATGAAAAAATAAGTGCACTTCTTGGTGATTCCGAACGCCTTCTGGCGACGATACTGATCACTAATAACTTTGTGAACGTGACTATTATCATGCTCTGCAATTTCTTTTTCATGAATGTGTTTATCTTCCATTCTCCATTGGCAGAGTTTCTTATACTGACTGTAATACTTACTTTTCTGTTATTGTTGTTCGGTGAAATAATGCCGAAGATCTATTCAGCACAGAAAACTTTGGCTTTTTGCCGTTTCTCCGCACCGGGAATTTATTATCTAGAGAAGATATTCCGTCCGGTGGCTACTGTCTTGGTACGTTCAACGGCTTTTCTTAATAAGCATTTCGCCAAAAAGAGTCATAATATCTCTGTTGACGAGTTGTCGCACGCATTGGAACTGACAGATAAGGCGGAACTGTCTGAGGAGAATAATATCTTGGAAGGTATTATCCGTTTTGGCGGAGAAACAGTGAAGGAGGTGATGACATCACGTCTGGATATGGTCGATTTGGATATCCGTACACCTTTCAAGGAGGTGATGCAATGTATCATTGAGAATGCTTATTCGCGTATTCCTATCTATTCCGGTTCGCGGGATAATATCAAGGGAGTGTTGTATATCAAGGATCTTCTGCCTCATGTGAACAAAGGAGATAACTTTCGTTGGCAATCGTTGATTCGTCCGGCTTATTTTGTGCCGGAGACGAAGATGATCGATGACTTGTTGCGTGATTTTCAGGCGAATAAGATTCATATAGCCATTGTTGTTGATGAATTCGGAGGAACGTCCGGATTGGTGACGATGGAAGATATTATTGAAGAAATTGTGGGTGAGATTCATGATGAATATGACGATGAAGAACGTACATACGTTGTATTGAACGACCATACTTGGATTTTTGAAGCGAAGACACAATTGACCGATTTCTATAAGATTGTAAAAGTAGACGAAGATGAGTTTGAGAAGGTGATAGGGGATGCGGATACTTTGGCTGGTATGTTGCTTGAGATAAAGGGGGAATTTCCTGCCTTACACGAGAAGGTGACTTATCATAATTATGAATTTGAAGTATTGGAGATGGACAGTCGCCGTATCTTGAAAGTGAAGTTTACGATTTTGCCAAAGGAATCGGAGATAGGAGAAGAGAAAGAGTGATGGAAGACATACTTACGAAAGCATAATCGGGCAAACGGAGAATGGCGTTATTTCTGCAACATAAGACGGATGACAGGCAGTGGGCTGTGTGGAAGATGGAAGAATCTTTGGATGTGCTGTTGGCTCTTTTACCTTCTACACGGAAGTTGTCTTGCGAAAAGGAATTGCTACGTTTTGCTTCCGAACAGAGGAAGAGGGAGTGGTTGTCTGTCCGTGTTTTGTTATATGCGATGCTGCAGGAGGATAAAGAGATTGTTTACTCTTCCGAAGGCAAACCTTTTCTTTCCGATCATTCTTTCTATATTAGTATTTCTCATACGAAAGGATATGTGGCGGTGATATTGTGTGACGTGGCTCCTGTGGGGATTGATATTGAGCGATACGGTATTCGTGTGCAGAGGGTTTTTGAACGTTTTACTCGTGAAGATGAACAGGTAGAGTCTTATCTGGGGGATAAGACGTGGAGTATGTTATTGCATTGGTCGGCCAAAGAAACCATTTTCAAACGTATGAACGATGCGGATGCCGACTTGCGTAAACTCCGTCTGTCGCATTTTGTTCCTTTGGAAGAGGGCGAATTTCAAGTTCAGGAGTTGGTGACGGAGCAGCGGACGGTTTATACCGTAGGCTATCGCATCCATCCTGATTTTGTATTGACGTGGATGCTTGATTGAGGTATTTCGTAGTCTGATATAATTGTGTCCGTATGGTTGCTCGGTGCCGCTGGGCAAGGCTGGAAGTCGTTTCCACTTATCTTTTAAATCAGTTTTCACCGGTTTCACCTCGAAAAATTTGTTTTGGGGCTATTCATACTTGAGACGATAGATGTTAACACTTAAGATGATGAGTATTAATACTTGAGATGATGGGTGTTAATATCTGAGACGGTGGATATATATGGCTATCACGTATATATACTCACCATGGATATTAATGGCTGAAATAAAGTTGCATAATGAAAGATATAAAGCTATGCTTTTCTCTATTCTGCCTCTCTTTTCTTCGGAATACTGTTGGAATGTTTTTTTCTGCCTAAAGTGAAACCGATGAAAGCAAAATTTTCTTGTTTTTTAGGTTTGGTTTCATTGTAATGTGCAATGATACAGTAGATTGATATGATAGTGAAACAGGTGAACCTTAATTAAAAAGTGGGGGCAAGCAGAATTAGAATATATATTTATTCAAGTTCCACAAATTCAATTTGTCAATTTCAATTTATAAATATCACAAATATGGTTCATCTCATCCGTCATGGTAATCATCTGTTAATTCAACTTTCAGGACTATTCACTCAAGGTTCTCCAGCTCGCATTGAGCTACATGGAGTTCTTGTATGAGTGTTTCTACCCGACTTATCTCTTGATATAAGAGATTCTCCGCCTCCTGCACGTAGTGCTGGCAGAAGTAATCAAACTGTTGGTCGTTCCACACACCATTCAGAGCGTTCGCCGCCCGCGTGAGGTCGCCTTTCATGCGGGTCAATTCTTCGATAGGTATTACTTCGTACATAACTGTAGCATATTATTCATTCAATCAATTTAGTAAGGAAGGAGAGCACAACCAAGAATCCGCCAAAGGGTAATGCTACTATCGCTGGCTTTGTGCCTGCTGCAAGTAGCTGATATACTTACGTATAAACTCCGTAGAGCGGTTCACCATAGCGGGTAGCATTCCTTGAAGATTAGTCAAGTGGTTTCCCACGTCTATCCAAATGGCTTCCACTCGATTTTGCAGAACGCGAGCCTGGCGTAGGTCATCTTGTCGTAGGCGAAGACGTTCGCGTACCTCGGCTAGTTCAACTCGTTCATCACTTAGCTCCTGCTGCAAGTAAGCTCGTTCGCTGCCATCAGGGTCGGATTCGGCGTCGAGGTCTCGCAATTGAGACCTAAGGTCGTTAATACACTCATCTATTCCCATTTTTTCCTCATCGATTTCCTCTATTTCAGCCTCAATAGTAGCCACTGTAGCCCGTGCATTGTCGCGTGTGAACTGTATGCGCTGACTTATCACCAAGGCAATTTGTTGCACAGAAGAAACTAATGTATCCGCTCGGCTAATGTAGGAATAGAGGGCGGAAATGTCATGTACCGATACGTCACTCATAGAATTACGGTGTTATCTTACGTTTCGTGCAGCCTCGATGGCAGCGGCATAGCGACGGATGTAGGCGCTATATTCATCCATCATGCCGGCAATATTGTGTATGGCGGCAGTAGCTTGACGAAACTGATTCATGAAGCGTGCATTCTGTTCATCGTGCCATCCTTCGTTCACACGATCCATCTCGGCATTGGCTTGCGAAAAACTGGTGATGAGTCCTTGACTCAGATTGGTGAGGCCACTTGCAAAGTGAAGTAGTTCCTCTTGCGATTGTACGTTAATGTCTGACATATGGCTATACAATTAAATTAGGGGTTATGAATGGCTTTACTTATATAACATAAGGAGAAAGTGTGACGCCACTGTTGGTCATGGCATTATATAGGTAGAGGCGAAGGCGCTCAGGGTCGTCGCCTAACTCTTCGAGGTGAATATCGTCGAAGTTGAACTTGGCTCCAGTGTCGCGGTCGTTACGCAGCAGAGCTAGGTAGAGAAAATGCTTGAAGACCTCGGAAGCATAGATCGAACCGTTATCAAAGAACAAGTTACTTAATTTCTGGAGTTGCCATACGGTATAGATATTACACTCAGGACCATTGATAAGCAGTTCTTTCCACACCGAGCGTAGCGGTATCTTTCCGACTGCTGCGGCATGCGACTGAGCTGTGAAACTCAGGTCTCCCCCGAAAAAGAGATTACTTTCCGTCTGACGTTGCTGGGCATCCTCCTCGCTACTTGATGCTGATGATTGGGTAGAGAGAGTCACCTCAGCGTTTTGACGCAACTCCACGTATCCGTCTTGATTGGTTACAATGACAAAGGTGGGTCTGTTGTTATCTGCTTTGAGCAGGGTATACAGTTCCTCCACCCGCGTGAGTCGTTTGCGTTGGTTGTCGCAGATTTCCACACCACGCTTCGCCAATGCATAGACGTAATCCTCCAGATCGGGATAGTCGATGAGATCATCGTTGAGGAAGAGGATGAAACGTGCATCCACTCCCGTCTGTTCGCTGTAGTGCATCAGCGAGAGAAGCGATACCAAAGCTACACGCAAACTCTGGAAGCGGTCGTTGGCTCCCAAGATGAGGAGGTTCTGTGCCAGGTCGTTACGCAAGCGAATGGATACGTTGTGCGAACGCACCTCCAGACTCTTGCCCAAGGAGAGTTCGGGATGTCGGCGATAAGTAAGTTCTGAGAGACCTTCCTCCAAGCTATACTTTTGCGTACCGGTAAAATAGAAAGGAGTGAAGTCTAATTTAGCTCCTTGGTTCTTATGCAAAATAGCTTCTAAATATTGGTCCATAAGGGGCTCTATGAAGTCGGGTAAGAAGCATTCCTGCTGTTCCGTCTGCTTGTTGAAGTGAGCCACACAATGCGGTTTCAGCTGATTTACGATGCCTTGTGCTCCCTCTACAAAACGCAGTGCATCTACCGGATCGCACTTTAAGAGATAAGGGTCAGTGATTTGTCCGATGATGTCGCGTGGCAGGGTGCATCCCGTGAGGGTCTGCGTGGCAAAAATAATGTGTACACCTTGGCTACGTCCTTGTTTGGCGATGCGGGTCACGATGTCATCCATCTCGGTTTGTATTTTGTGTCGTCCCTCGCGGAAGAGCTCATGGCATTCGTCAACCAATAGCACAATACGTGGAAGGGGTTGTGCAGGATGGGCGGCGTTATAGCTCTTTAGATTATTGCAACCCGCATTCCGCATCAGTTCACCCCGTTCTTGCATCAATGTGGTGATGTCGCGCAGAATTTCGAGGGTGATGTGAGGGTCGCTCTCATCGACCAGCAAGGCACGGACGTGAGGGTATTGGTGATAGCGGTTCAACTCCACACCTCCCGTTTTGAAGTCCATCAGATAGAATTGCAGACTTTTAGGTGAATACTTGAGCATGGCATTGCCCAGCAAAGTGTGCAGAAACACGCTCTTACCTGAACCTGTCTGTCCCAGCACGAAAGCATGTACATGATGTTCCTCATCGAGCGTAAAGTTCACACGCTGTTCAGTGTCAGAGTCAGTACCTATTTCTATGCTGAATTCCAGGCTGGCATCGAGTGCATCGGCCTCAAAGAGTTGTTTCTGTTGATGTTTCAACTGTTGCTGTTTTTGTTCTTCTTGTTTGCGTTCGTGCAGACTTACCTGATTAGTTAACAAGCTGAACAGCTTGCGAGTGAGTTCATCAGAAAGAGTGGGTATTATCTTGCAGACAGCACCTTGTGGTGTGCGGGGCAATTCCAGGAAACGGTTGGCAGGCCATTTGGTTGGCAGCGTCCCGATGAAGAGGAAGTAGATACCGGCATTGGTGCCGTCGGCCATCAACTTGGTGAGCTGCTCCATGCAGATAGCCGGACACGTATCGGAAGCCACTCCATGGATGATACAGAGTTCATAGCCATGTTCCATACGCCCCATTTTAGTATTGCGCGCTACGACATCGCCATATTGGGCAAAGGTATCACGTAGGTATTGCGTCTTGGAGCGTGTCCATGCAGTCAGTTCGTCGGCTGTGAGCACGAGGTCACCTAAATAGGCTTCATCCAAGCACGAACGTAGGTTTGTGAGGCCGGTAGAGAATCCTAAGTCAATGAATGATACTTTCAGTTTTCCGGTAGGAAAGGCTAAAAGAAGAGTAAGTAGCAATTGTCGGATCACCTCTTGATTGGAATCAATGGAAGTAGCATTGAAATGTGGACACCCCCACTTGGACTGCCAAGGGGTGAGTTGAGGCACCCAGAGCGTCTGCTCCCGTCCCATGAGGGGTACCTTGTAAGGATTGTAGGTCAAAGGAATGTGGTCGAGGGTGACACGGGTTTGTGCCTCAGTTGTCACGGCGCTAAACCATGACTCCTCCTTTAACGGCAAACCATAGGTCATATGCAGTCCCATATGGCTTATCTTCTGAGTGAATTCTTTCTGCAGGGTAGACACACTCGCCGAAGCCGCGTTCTGTTTACGTTCGAGGTAAAGACCTAATTCTTTTTTGAATGCCTCAGTTTGCTCTATCATGCAAGGCATGGCAGAAGGGGTGAAATCTTGATAGATGCTTTCTACCAGCGTAGCTTCTGTACGTCGACCGTGACCGGTCATTTGTTCCACCCATTGCTTCATAGCCTTGCGGAAGATTCCATCACTCAGCGATTTAAGGTCAACGTGCCAAGTCTTTCCCTTCCGTGTCTGATCGAGTCCGCACACAAAATAGTATTCGCAATAGAGAGCGTGCCACGTCCGCATAAAGTTACATAGATCGTCTGCCACGGGGGTGAGCAAGTCGGTGCGATTCAAGTCGCGGTTGTATCGTTCGATGTCTTCTATAATAGGATTTTTCATTGTCTCGTTTCCGTTCATGTAAAAATTTTACTTCACTTTCGTTCTCGCCCATTCATCATTTGAATAGTTTTTTCAATCCTCCTGCCAAAGGATGATTGATATCGAATACCACTTTATCGAGTCGATCACGCAGAGCAGTATCTTTGTCCAGTACACGTTTGCCGTCTGAACGACTTTTTAACGATTGGTAATATAATGCCATATGTTTGAGTCTATCCTTGAGTACACGCTTGTATTCCGGTATTTCTGCCAGGCGTGGTATAATCCAGTCTATGGCTTTGGCAGCCATATAGGGCATAGGAACGCATTTGTATTCCTTACTTTGACCGGATTCAGATGTATAGTAATGATGAGAGAACCAGACATTTGAACAATAATCCATCTTGATAAACTCCTCCATCTTAAATATAGCATAGTATCGATGATAATTACTTGAAGATTTATAAGCTTCGGTGGCATAATAGTAACGCGCATTTTGAGCATTGAGTGTAAAGTCTTTCGTCTCAATAGGATTCTCATAACGCTCAGTCATTTCCCATAATAGGCGAAGCCGTTCGTTGGATTCCATATATCCAAAAGCTGCTATGATATAGATGGCATCGCGATGACCATTTATATGGGCCATCCTCAGATACTCAGTAGCCTTCTTAGTATCTTTACGGGCTAGGTAGCATAGGCCAAGATAATACATGGCCTCCACCGATTTATTTTCTTCGATAGCCATTTGGGCGTAGCGAGAGGTGTCTTCATCCCAGTAGTCATGTCCATTGTAGCCATTGCGATCTCTGAGTAATAGAAACAAGTCTTTAGCTCCACGCTTGAAACCTAACTCTATCCCTTCCTTGTAGGCTGCAACGGCCATGCGAATGCGGTAACGTCCCTTGTCTTCAGTAGTCACGATGGTTATCTTGTTATAATGATAGAGATAACCGACCATGTAGGCACTGTATCCGCTTTTCTCCTGATTGGCAGACAATTCATAAAAATGCTTTGCAAAGTTATATTGTTTCAGGTTGTAGTAACAGTCGCCCAACATTTCATAGAGGGCAGGCATCAGCTTGTAAGCCAGTGTGGAATTGTTTACCTTTTGAGCCAGTGAGTCGGCCTTGAGGAGAAGGTCGGCGGCTTTGGAGTATACTTTGTCCGAATGAAAGACGATACTGCCTAGCTTATAGTAGAGAGCCGTGGACAGAATGGAGTTTGGATATTCGGTGATATAACGTTCCAAATAGCGTCGTTGCTCTTTTTCATCAGCAGAAAATTTCATAGCCATGTCGTAGAGTGCTTCCTGATAAAGTTCGGGACGGGGCGTGACAGCCGCATCAACGCCTCGACGTGTCAAGTTGATGGCCTCTGTTCGATTTTCTGCGATTCCCCAGCCACAGAGGGTAAATTGCGCTAAAGCCAACATAGAGAAGTTGTCGCCCGCATTAGCGCCTGCTTGGAAAACTTTCACCGCATCTTGGGGCTTCAAGACACCTGTACCACGCTTCACGGTTGTGCCCGAAAAAGCTCCAGGCAACGTAACGTGGTGGAAATAAATTTCTGAAAGCAAGGGAAATTTGAGCTTATGATCGCACAACGTGAGCCACCGTACGGCTTGTGACACTTGTTGCTCGGTACGCGTATCTTTATCGGTCAGTGGTGAGTTATTTTTGTCATATCCATAGTACCAGCAATACCCCAAATAATAGTAACGGCTTTTGTCGCCTCCTACGGCAGCCTTAAGTAGATAGGGAAATGCTTCGTGGTATTTTTTTTGTTCCGTGAGGCTCACGCATACATTGTGCAGCATATCAGCATCATCGCCCTTCAGCTCCAAGGCACGCTTGAAGTAAAGATTGGCCACGATTACATCGTGCGTGTTGAAGTAGGCTGCACCCAAATCGTTCAGAAAAAGATCTGGGTTATAAGGAGTTTGTTTTAAATCATTCTCTACGGCAGCCATACCTTTTGCTCCCTTAATGCGACATGAGGCAGTAGCCAGATTAATGCCCTGTACAGAATCGTTCTTACCATCTATGCCACGCAAACAGCATATAGCCAGTGCTATACGGCAACAAATACTCTTGTCTTGATAGCATTCTAACAACAAACGTGTACCTGCCATTACTTTCTTCTCATCGGTGTTGATTTGGTGTATAGCCATGAGCAGGGCTGCCGTTTGTGGAGCATAAGGAGTGAGTTTCTCTATGCTATAGGATAGATCGGGATTCTTCCAAATTTGTAACTCAAATAATTTGTCACCCACTTGCAAGGTGCAAGGTTTCTTGCTCATGAGTTGCTCTATGGTTGCAATACGCAAAAGATTATGAGCTGTTGTATTTGGAGTACCAGCAGGTCGTGTAACCTTGGAAAGTTGGTCAATAGTATCGTATAGTGAGCTGATGACAATATTCTCCATATTAATTTTCTTACCCTTAATTCCGCAGCATATTTATTTGTGAAAAGTACAAGTGTTTGATATATAAATATAAACACTTTTCCATGTCGGAAAATTTACCTATCTTAGTGCTGCGAAACTGCTAACATATTAAATTAACTGACATGGCAAATATAAACAAAATATCTCAGACTGCTGTATGTCAACAAAAAAAGTTTCTCACTGCTGATAAATATGCATAATATGGGCATCCAACTGCTAATAATCATTATTCTATGCGAGTGGGGAAAATATATAAAGAGTGTATATTTGAGGCGATAGATGTTAACACTTGAGATGATGGGGTATGTTCCATCTCAAGGTGTCGCTAATAACCGGCAAGACAAAAAACTAATGGTGTCAAGAGTTTCTACGGCTTTCTCGACATTATTGATAAGCAAATCCCTCTCTTTGAGAATCTCAATTTGCCTCTCAGTTGTTATGACTTGATACTTAACTCCCATAAATAAAAATGTCCCGCTGGGTACGCTAATCTTACGGGAAGCGAGCGGGATTTGTTGCTGTAAAGATAATGAAATATTTTTAATTCACAAGTAATTGCCATAGAGAAAAAGTCAGCCCCTTTTGGTTATCTTTGAGTTACCACACCAAAAGTATAACCATGGTTAAAGGTGCACATTTTCTCGGACAGCAATAATTGTTTTATTATCCTTGAATTTCTTTCTGATATTTTATTATTCAAAACTGTTGGTGAAATAGACACCTCCGGGGAAGCTTGTATAACCTTTTAGATTGTGGAGTAATGGATCTGTATTATATTCGAAATTGAAAATACTGATATTATTGGTTGTGTAGTCACTATAACCTTTAATTGTGTTTATATAGACATCACCATTATTAGGATTGATAGCAACTGAACCATATGTTATATTAGCATTTTCTATGTTTTCTCCTACATTATAAAGCATTTTAGTTTCTCCAATGGTGAAATTATGTCTATATATTTTGGTATCAAAGTTACTGTTAAAATAGAGCATATTACCTTTGGCTGAAATTGCTGGTGTACCATAGGATTTTAGTTGATAACTTTCTAGCTGGTTTGTTCTGATAATAGAATAATCTATGGAAGATAGTTTACTGATACTATGTTCCGTTGATACCCATATATTCCCATCATCAGCCTTAAGAACTCCTGTCGGTGTGCTATTGAATTCTTTTGTATTAATAACTTTTTGTCCTTGAATTACTACGATAGAAGTACCTTTTGCTATAAATACCTTTCCTTTAGATACTGCCATTCTTGTTTTAAGTGCACCTTCTGTACCTTCAATGAGCACAACACTCTTTGTAGAAGGGTTGAATAAATGAATTCCTTCACTGTCTCGGATGTATAGATTATCTTCATCGGTGACAGCAATATGTGTAGGAGAATTTAGATCACTTAATTCATCATGGTAGAATATAATTTTTTTAAGTGTTTCAGCATTCGCTACAATGACTCCCATCGTTGATTTGTTATTAAATGCTCCTTGACTGACAATATAAATTTTCCCGTTATTTATGTACAGGTCTTGACTAACATCCCCTAGATGGCTATTGTTTACTTCAAAATAAGCTTCTTTTGTTATTTCATAATTGGGGGAAATAAATATTAAATGGCTATTTGTTCTTCCGGCACTCCCTTCATTTAATATAAATGTTCCTTTTTTGTATTTACCATATACATTAATTTTTAGGGTTGCGCTTTCTTCAGTTTCGTTTGTGAAAACAGTAAGTGTGATTATGTGTTCTCCCAACTTTTCACTAGAGAAGTTGAATGTAGCTTCGTTTGATTTTACTTCATTATCAACTTTCCATTCAATTTTGGGAGTTATATTACACTCGTATTGGGCAACAAGTGTTAATATACCATTCTGTACTATTTCAGTTATTTCTTGTTCATTTGCAATGCTTACACTGGATAAACTTACTTTTGTGTCATCATCAGAACAAGCAGCGAAACCTAGTGATAAGGTTATTAGCATTAATACAAAATACTTTTTCATTCTTCTTTTAATTAAATAATTTATACATAATTGTTTATTGTTTCCCAAAATGTAAATCTTCAATAGCTTGTATTTCGGTTGAAATTTCTCCCATCCACCCTGTATTTTGATTGACAGCTGTGTAAATTCTAACGAAATCAATGCCATCTAATTGAACGGGATGTCCGTTTTTGTCTACTGCCCAGTCTATTTGAAATTTACTTTTTTCTGTGTTATTAGGGTGATTGTCTGCATATCCGTATGGATAGCAGTATCCTACCCAATGTTCTGGCATATCTTCACGAGGTTCATTCACAGCGTTATCTTTCAAACGGCTACCATGGAATGTCATCTCGTTCTCTTCTATCCATAATGGATAATATGAATTGGTAGTATAGAAATCATTTCTGTTTACATATCCCTCGTTTCCTTGATTATCTGTCCATTTAACTTTATCCAATATTGATGTGGGACGGTGATAAGTAATAGTATAATTTTTTATAGTTGCGGAAGACGTATATTCGCTGCCGGCAAGCTCATACCATTCATCATCAGGTAACTGGTTACCATTAACATCTTTCGAAACTAATACAATGCCTGGCTCTGAGCTTCCACCAAGCTTTCCGGTTAATGTCCCGAATGCGTCATAGTACGCGTTGCCATATATTTTGAAATCATATTGTCCGGGAACGTTAGGTACTGTATGATCAAATCCTACCGTGATATAACCTCCGTATGCTCCAAGACTAAGAAGACATAGGTCTGGATCTTTGAGTAGCTCTTCTGCGTATTTTCTCACATCTTCAGATGTATAGTTTTCTTTATAAGCAGTTGTGGATGTATTCATAAATTGGCAGGGAGCCGGTCTGTATTCCAATACTCTATTGGCAAATGCAGAGGGGGCATTCGGATCCGAGTCCTCTTCACTGCTGTCTCCTGATGATACTTTGTTGCTGAACACAACGGTATTAGGGTTCAGTCCGACACGGTTGATTCTGAATTGCAACTGTCCGTTCTGATTGAAGCAAAGTATGTCACCGGTTATGGTGTAACTATATGCTTCCGTTATGTAGATATTATCACTGTATGGATTGATATTAATACCGTAAGGGGTGTTGATCCGGGTTCCGTCTGTGATAAAGTTGTTGCGTATAGTCTGTCCGGTCTTTAGATTGAAAACCTTGATAGAAGATGATTCTGTATTGTAGTTGTAATTATATAAATAAGCGATATTGCCACTGATTGCAAAATTCATGACTTTTTCGTCATAAATATGTGCTACTTCATCTGTTCTGCAGTCTATCTTTACAAAGTGGAAGTCACCATCTGCTATGTTATTTCCATGAGTAGCTACATAAACTGTTTCGTCTGGTCCTGGTATAATACATCCGGGATTGGGACCGACTGTTATTTTCTTTATTTCTGTAAAGGAAGTGATGTCGATCACGGAAACTGTATTGTCTACACCTAAACCAGCCGAATAATCTAGACCACCGGAATTGGATACATATAGTTTGTCATTTTGTATACAGATATTTTCCGGGTTTCTTCCGGCTTTTGTCAAGGCATCTATTTCTAAGGAAGTAGTGTCGATCCGTGCAACGGTACCATCGTATGAACATACGTATGCCTTGTCTTTATGAAACGTGATATGGCGTGGCTGTCGTGAACTGCCGTTTTTTGCCAGCATAGGGATTTGTTTGATAGAAACTCCTGTTTGGAAGTCTATTACTTCAATGGTGCTGGATACATTGACTACAATGTATAATTTGCCACCATATAATGCCATATCATTGGCTGTATCACCCAACCCTCGTTTGTTTAGGTCCTTGAAGTAATTTTTAGTAAGCTTTCCTTTTTTGAACGAATAACGAGCCAAAGAACTGTTATTCAAGTTAAACAATCCTTCGCTTAATATATATAGCTCTGCAGTTCCGGTTTCGGAGATATTACTGCCATCAATGTTGGAGATAGATGGCTTGTCCTCCATATCATCACAGGCAATGAATAACAGTAAGAGCATCCATAACCATGTCTGCAATATATATTTTCTATTTATGGTTATTTGTTTCATAGTTAATATTTGATACTGAACGTTGCTCTAACAGAACGTCCGGGCATTGGAAAGTTCTTGATAATCTCATAATTGTTATTGGCTATATTTAATACTTCTATATGAATAGAAGTATTAATCTTCCGTATAGTTAACTCCTTCCCCACAGAGATACTATGGTCACTATAACTCTCCATTCTATTCTCTGTGATATTTTCTCCTTGTGTATATCGTTTTCCTGAGAACAGGAATGAGTAAGATAAATTAACCCAAGACGTCTCGATACCTACCTGTCCCGAACCGGAAACACGGGGGGTATAAGCTATCTGATGTTTGTAAGTTCTCCCTTCTTCGGAAGCAGGGTCGGAGTTGGTTACGTCCAAAGCCCGTTGGTATGTATAATTCCCCGAAAAATTGATACGGAGCTTTTCACAAGGCTGGAGGGACACGTTGCCTGTGACATCAATGCCTTTGATTTCTACACTGCCGAGATTTCTCATACTCCAGACAGCAAGGTTCTTGGTAGGATAGGCAATGATTTTATCCGTTATCTTGTTGTAATACGCATCAACAGTTGCCGAGAGATAAGGCAGGAACGGGCATACATCCTTACTGTATGTCAGACCGATATTATACTGCCGTGCATTCTCCGGTTTCAGCTTGTTGTTTCCAGTTTCACCGTAGTATAAATCGTTGAAGCTTGGCAGGCGAAAGATATCTTTGTAGAAAATTCTGATACGGAATTCTTCCTTGTCGAAAGGCTTGAACGAAGCGCTGACATACGGAGAAAGTTTACGGTGATTACCTGCACTTCCCCCTTTATCGGCCTGCTCGTAGATGACGGTTGCCAAAGCGGATGCAGAGAGAGTAAGCCAATTGTTTACATATTTTCCCGCAAAAGCTGTCAGCCACGAATAGCGCGTAGGATGGGCAAAGTCATTCAGATTGGCATTCATCGTGTTGATACTTCCGTCAGAAGAAAGCGAAAAAGACAAATTATTCAATAACCTGTAAAGCACGGACCCCGAAAGGTAATACTCCTGCTGGTAATAACTGTTCTCTATTTCTCCGGTAGAACCTTTGTAATCGGGATCTAAATAACGTTGATAGCTCCAATTCCACTTGGCAGAAGTCTGGAACACCCATTGCCGGTTAAATTCTTTCTTATATTGACTTTGAATAAATGTGTTCTTGTCCCAAAGACGTTGTGAAGAATGAGTATAATAGAAAGTTGTGGCATTGGGCAATCCGCGGGAAGATTGGAAATAATAGGCTTTTAGCCTCCATTGTTCTTTGTCGGAGAAGTTTCCGTAAAGCCCGGCTTCTGCACGAAATGTCTGTACATCCGTGTTCTTTCGCTTTTCCCGTGAACTCAGATCCCCTTCTTCATTTCCGTAATATAAGGTATATGGATAATGCCCGTCCGATGACATCCATTCGCCGTTGGCAGATACAGTCCATTTCCGACTGATCCGTTGTTCCAATAACAGACTGGGATTGACCAATCCCCATGAACCGGTCTTGAAAGACGCACTTATATTCGTGTGCTTTCCGTCCTCAAATCGGGGAGTGAGTGTTTGTATATTCAGTATTCCTGCTGAAGCAAAAAAACGGGCAGGCTGGAAGATGTTGTCGCTTTGACCGTTACTCAACGACAGTTGGTCGACATTATCGAGAGAGAAGCGTCCAAGGTCGATTTGTCCCGTTTGACAGTCAGTCAGTGTGATTCCGTCGTAACCTACAGCAGTATGTTGCGCACCCAGACTTCGTATGGATATCGTTTTCAGTCCGCCGATTCCCCCGTAATCTTTCACAGTTACTCCTGCAAAATGTTTCACGGCATCGGAAACCTGCAGGGCATTCAGATTCTTTAAAGCGTCTTTGGAAAATATCTGTAATGGGGCGGTAGAGCGAATCTCACGGGTCTGATAAATATCGGAAACGGTTATTTCGGGGATGTAATAGGTACGTGCGGTATCCACCCTTTGCTGTTGTGCAAAAAGTGAAGTCGATAAAAACAGGTTGCAGCTTACTGCAAAGATTGCTAAAGTCCTCTTTTCCATTTCCTCTTTTTTAGGTTTAAAAGTGTCCGGGCGAAATCCCTTCGACCGGACACGCATAAATAAACTTTTGGCAGAGTTTATTACAACATACTTTCTCTGAATCAGAATGATGAATGAAATGATAGACGGAATTGTCCGGTTCATTAGATTCAACGCTTTTTCCTCGAAAGCAGTGAAATTGGTTGCATGGCAGGTCTTCTGACTTGTTCCTGTTGCGAGCGCCTTCCCGGAAATTCTTCTTCCAGTGGCTAAAAGTAGGTTGCTTGCAACATAATATAGAACTTACAGCAGCGGGACTGTTCAGGATTTACACCTGATTCCCTTTTAATCGCTTTCCTCGTGTGAGGTCTGCGAACCAATGCGCGACAAAGATAGGTAGTTTATTTGTTTTTTGCAAGGAGTTATGGATGTAATAACAGATATTCTTCAACAGCTTGTGCGGTAATGGCTTTTTAAGTGGTTTATCTCTCTTTTGCCAATGTAAATACAAATTCCAGTCCGCCTCCCTGATTATTTTTCGCAGAGATACTTCCCCCGTGAATGATAACCGCATTCTTTACAATGGCCAATCCCAATCCTGTCCCGCCCAATTTCCGTGACCGCCCTTTGTCTACCCGGTAGAAGCGTTCAAAGAGTCGGTTCAGATGTTCGGGTGACACACCCACACCGGTATCGGCAAAGCTGAAATAGTAGAAACCTTCATCTTCGCGGAAACAGTTTATATTGATTTGGATATTTGTTCCGGCGTATGCAATGGCATTATCCATCAGATTGCGGAATATGGAATAAATCAGCGAATAATTTCCTTTGATTTGTATGCTCTTCTTTAAGGAATTGACAACCGTGATATGCTTCTCGTCCAGTTCCAGTGCAACCTCATTGATGATGTTGCCCACCAATAAGCTGATGTCCACCCGTTCCATATCAATCATGTTGGCAGCTTCGTCCATGCGGGTTAGTACGGATATATCCCTTAGCAACCGGCTCAGTCGGTTACTTTGGGCATAGCAGCGTTCCAGAAAAACATTAATTTTCTCACGCGGGATATTCTCGTTGCTGACAATCGTCTCCAGATACCCTTGAATACTGCTGACAGGAGTTTTCAATTCGTGGGCAATGTTCTGTGTCAATTGCCGTTTCAAGTTTATCTGTTCTTCTTCCTGAGTGACATCATTGATCGAAATCTCAAAGCTGGCATCTTGAAAGATGATACATTCCACGATAAAGGTTCGTCCGTTTTTATTGATTGTGACAGACATTCTCTTTTCGTCTTTTCCTCCTGAGCGCTGTCTTTGGTTCTTGTTGATGAAGTGGATGATCTCTTTCAGTTCGCTGATAGCAAAGACTTCTTCCGTAGTTTCCAGGTTGGAGTCTGAAATCAGATTACTGTATTGGGTAAAGAGGTTGTTGACCAGAATCTCCTTTTTGTCTTTCGTAAATACTCCCAGTCCTTCATGCGAAATCTGGAGGTGAGTGATCAATTTCTCACGTTCGATGTAAAGTGCCTCTTTGGTCTCGTGCAGCCGCTTGTATATTTGTATGATATGTTGCGATATTTCCCCCAGCTCGTTATGCGGGAAAGCTGATTGCATAGCCATTTCGATAGGCTCGTTCCGGTCGGCACGCATGGCGAACTCGCGAAGCTGGTTGATGGAAGTTCCCAATTTATTCGTGAACTTATAGAAAATAATCATCAGCAACAGAGTCACAATGACCGTAAACCATAAATAATGCGGGTCGGCTTTCAGATTGTTGATGAGGCTGACATTATAAGGTAGAGCCGAACGGACAATATAGTCTTTGTAACGTGTAGCCGAATAAAAATAGGGGACACCGGTCGTCTCGGAAGTACGCCGTACGTCATATCCATTTCCCTGTTTCAGCGCCTTTTGTACTTCCGGACGGTCTAAATGGTTCTCCATCTGCCCGTTGTGGTTCGAATAACTGTCGTAAAGCACATTTCCGTCTATATCAATAAGAGTTACACGCAAATCTTCCAGAATATGGTTGTTGATATAACCGGTAATAATTGAACTGTCCGGCGATTGCCTGCTCAACTGTTCATAGAGCCGGCTGTTGTAATCCTGTAATTTTGTGTTCAGCAATTCCACCTTATATTCCCGCTCACGTTGATACTGATACGCGATAAAGCAAACGGCAAATACCAGAAACAGTGAAATGACCGAGAGAAAAAGCTTTCGGCTGAAAGAGAGGAAATGTTTTTGAGTTACAGGCAGATTCATAGGGAGTAGTTATTACGCTTCAAAACAGTATCCATATCCGAGACGAGTGACGATGCACTTGCCGTATATTCCTATCTTCTTGCGCAGGCGGGTGATATTTACGTCAATAGTACGGTCGAGTACATATACCTCGTCGCTCCATATACGTGCCAGAATATCTTCACGTGAAAATACCCGTCCTTTATTCTGTACCAACAGAAGCAATATTTCAAATTCTTTTTTAGTCAACGGCACTTCTTCTTCGTCGATACTTACCTTCTTTTTCGTGATATCAATGACGAGCGTCTGGTAAGTAAGCCGTTCGGGAACTCTTTCTGTTTCCGCTGCAGCCGTGCGTCTCAATACAGCTTTTACACGGGCAATGACCTCCCGCAGCGAAAATGGCTTCGAGATATAATCATCCGCGCCTAGATTGAAGCCGGTCACGGTGTCGTTCTCGGTATCTTTGGCTGTGATAAAGATGATAGGCACTTTTGCCGTTTTCTTGTCCTTTTTCAGCATGTTCGCCATTTTGAATCCGGAGATTTCCCCCATCATCACATCGAGAAGAATTAGCTGATAACTACAAATATCCATCTTCAAAGCCTCTTCGGCGGAGTTTGCGGTATCCACCTCGTAACCTTCATTTTCAAGATTGAATTTCAGAATCTCGCAGAGGTCTTCTTCATCGTCGACAACTAGAATACGGGTTTCATTCATAAGCTATATGTATTAATATGACAAAGTTACGTTTTTATTTTATTTGATGCAAAGATGAGGATACTTTGTTACGGTCAGATGAAACAGATATTACAATCTTGTTACATTCCTCCCAATCCTGCGGATAGAATAAAATATCGAAGTTTTTGCGGGTTATAAGAGGAAAAAACGTTTGCTATTTGTTATCTTTGTTAGCGAGAAAAGATAGAGATGTTTGATTAATAGATACTACAAACGATGATAAAAGTTGACTTGAAACGACATAGACGCGAAGTAATTGGTGCGGTTATCGTGTTGCTGCTTCTGCTTGGCGGAGTGTCCGTCTTTAAATATACCACGTTCAATCCCGGTTTTGAGATTGTTGATGATTTGGGAGGAAATATCTTTCCTTCGGCTATTCTTTCCGTAGCCACAACCGATGCGCAAGTCATTATCCCGTCGGATTCCACCAGTCTGGGAAATCCGAAATCCTGCATTGCCATTCGGGTAAAGTCGCGGGCGGCATATAGCCGGGTAAGGATTGAGGTGGCTGAAACTCCTTTCTTCTCCCGCTCCGTCTCAGAGTTTATCCTGAACAAACCACGAACGGAATATACGATTTATCCGGATATAATCTGGAATTATGAAGCATTGAAGAACAACCTTCAGGCGGAACCCGTGAGCGTTGCCGTGACAGTGGAGATGAACGGAAAGGAATTGGGACAGCGGGTGCGTACATTTTCCGTGCGCAGTATCAATGAATGTCTGTTGGGCTATGTGGCGAACGGTACCAAGTTTCATGATACCGGTATTTTCTTTGCCGCCTACGTCAACGAAGAGAATCCGATGATCGATCAGTTGCTCCGTGAGGCGTTGAATACCCGCATTGTGAATCGCTTTCTCGGTTATCAAAGCAAGGCTAAAGGAGCCGTAGACAAGCAGGTGTATGCGCTTTGGAATATATTGCAGAAGCGGAATTTCCGTTACAGTTCGGTTTCCAATACCAGTCTTTCGAGCAATGTCGTGTTCTCTCAGCGTGTCCGTACGTTCGATGATGCGCTGGAATCTTCACAGATTAACTGTGTGGACGGCAGCGTGCTGTTTGCCTCCTTGCTTCGTGCCATCAATATCGATCCTATCCTGGTGCGTACGCCGGGACATATGTTTGTAGGCTATTATACCGACAATTCGCATACCGATATGAACTTCCTGGAAACGACGATGATCGGTGATGTCGATCTGGATGATTTCTTTCCCGATGAACAACTGGATTCTACGATGGTAGGTAAATCACAGAACGAGATGTCATTGCTGACTTTCGAGAAATCAAAGCAATATGCCAATAAAAAGTATAAGGAGAACGAAGAAGGTATTCATTCCGGAAAGTTGAACTATATGTTTTTGGAAATCTCCAAAGAAGTACGCAGGAAAATACAGCCGATAGGAAAATAATTCGTATTTTTGCCAAGTAATCAAATGTAGAAAAAGAATGCAAGGCAAGAAATTTATCTCTCCCGGAGCATGGTTTTCGATGAACTATCCTTCGGACTGGAACGAGTTTGAGGATGGCGAAGGCTCTTTTCTCTTCTATAATCCCGATGTGTGGTCGGGTAATTTTCGTATTTCCGCATTCAAAGGTAAAGCCGGTTATGGCAAAGAAGCCATCCGGCAGGAACTGAAAGAGAACGATTCGGCTTCGTTGGTGAAGGTCGGGGCGTTGGAGTGTGCGTATAGCAAAGAGATGTTCCAGGAAGAAGGAACTTACTATACATCCCATGTATGGATTACAGGCATTGACGATATTGCTTTCGAATGCTCGTTTACCGTACCCAAAGGTGGAACGGTGAAAGAAGCCGAAGAAGTCATTGCCACGTTGGAGATACGTAAGGAAGGACAGAAGTATCCGGCCGAGTTGATCCCCGTTCGCCTTTCCGAAATCTATCAGATTAATGAAGGATATGAATGGACGGTATCTACCGTGAAGCAGGAATTGAAGAAAGATTTTCAAGGAACGGAAGATGACCTCGAAAAACTCCAGCAGATGATTGACAGCGGTAAGATCGGTCCGAAGAAAAAAGACGAGTGGCTGGCTATCGGTATTACGATCTGCACGATCCTTGCCAATGAAGTGGACGGTATGGAATGGAAGACATTGATTGACGGCAACCGGGAAGCGCCGGTTCTTCAATATAAGAACGGCATTATCGACCCGATGAAACTGACATGGAGCAGAATAAAGGCCGGAGAATCTTGCAACGTCATAGAAACTTATAAGTCTGCGCTTACTGCCGACTAACCTTAATCGCTAACTCCTAATCACTTACTTACGTGACAGTACCTTATTTACAGATAGATAACCTGACCAAGTCCTTCGGTGACTTGGTCCTTTTTGAAAATATATCTTTTGGCATTGCTGAGGGGCAGCGTGTCGGATTAATAGCAAAGAACGGCAGCGGAAAGACTACGCTGCTGAATATCATCGCCGGAAAAGAGGGCTATGATAGTGGAAGCATTGTTTTCAGACGCGACCTTCGGGTGGATTATCTGGAGCAGGACCCGCAGTATCCCGAAGAATTAACCGTGCTGGAAGCCTGTTTCCATCATGGCAACAGTACCGTTGAGCTGATAAAAGAATACGAGCGTTGTATGGAAACGGAAGGACATCCGGGACTGGAGGATCTTCTGGTTCGTATGGACCATGAGAAAGCGTGGGAGTATGAGCAGAAAGCGAAGCAAATCCTTTCGCAACTTAAGATTCGTAACTTTGACCAAAAGGTGAAGCAGCTTTCCGGTGGGCAATTGAAGCGTGTAGCTTTGGCAAATGCACTGATTACCGAACCGGAGCTGTTGATTCTTGACGAGCCTACCAACCATTTGGATCTGGATATGACCGAATGGCTCGAAGATTATCTTCGCCGTACCAATCTCAGTCTGCTGATGGTGACTCACGACCGTTATTTCCTCGACCGTGTCTGTTCGGAAATTATCGAAATAGATAATCGGCAAGTGTATCAATATAAAGGAAATTACAGCTATTACCTCGAAAAGCGACAGGAACGGATGGACGCTAAAAGTGTGGAAATAGAACGAGCCAACAACCTTTATCGTACGGAACTCGACTGGATGCGCCGAATGCCGCAAGCGCGCGGACACAAAGCCCGTTACCGTGAGGAGGCTTTCTACGAATTGGAGAAAGTGGCGAAGCAACGGCTCCGCAACGATAACGTAAAGCTGGAAGTGAAAGCGTCGTATATAGGAAGTAAGATATTCGAAGCCGACCATTTGTTCAAGAGTTTCGGGGATTTAAAGATTCTGGATGATTTCTCCTATATCTTTTCCCGTTATGAGAAGATGGGGATTGTGGGAAACAACGGAACCGGCAAATCGACTTTCATCAAAATATTGATGGGACAGGTACAGCCTGATAGCGGTACGGTGGATATTGGTGAAACGGTTCGTTTCGGTTATTACTCGCAGGACGGACTCCAGTTTGACGAGCAAATGAAAGTGATTGACGTGATACAGGATATTGCCGAAGTCATAGAGCTGGGAAATGGGAAAAAACTGACCGCTTCGCAATTTCTGCAACATTTCCTGTTCACTCCCGAGACCCAGCACAGCTATGTCTATAAACTGAGTGGGGGCGAACGCCGCCGCCTGTATTTGTGCACTGTCCTGATGCGCAATCCTAATTTCCTTGTGCTGGATGAACCGACCAACGATCTTGATATTATTACGTTGAATGTGCTCGAAGAGTATCTTCAGAACTTCAAAGGTTGTGTGATTGTGGTTTCCCACGACCGTTATTTTATGGATAAGGTCGTAGACCACTTGATGGTTTTCAACGGACAGGGAGATATTCGCGATTTTCCCGGCAATTATAGTGATTACCGTGATTGGAAAGAAGCGAAAGCGCAAAAGGAGAAAGAAGCCGAAAAGCCGCAAGAGGAAAAGACTGCCCGTGTCCGTCTGAACGACAAGCGTAAGATGAGTTTCAAGGAGAAGCGCGAATTTGAACAATTAGAGAAAGATATAGCCGAACTGGAATCCGAAAAGGCGCAGATTGAGGAGCTTCTTTGTAGTGGTACCCTCTCTGTTGACGAACTGACGGAGAAATCGAAACGTTTGCCCGAAGTGAATGATCTGATCGACGAGAAAACAATGCGTTGGCTGGAACTCAGTGAGATAGAAAGCTAAGCAATGTCGATAGTAAGAAAAATGAATAAACCGGTATAACTCGAATAACCCTTGAATAAACCGAAGAGATGACAAACTTGACTAATTATCATAGCCATTGTCTGTATTGCGACGGACGAGCCAATATGGAAGATTTCATTCGTTTTGCCATTAGTGAAGGTTTTTCTTCATACGGCATTTCCTCTCATGCTCCGCTTCCATTCTCTACTGCATGGACGATGGAGTGGGATCGGATGGATGATTATCTTTCCGAATTTTCCCGGCTTAAAGCAAAGTATGCTGATGAGATAGAATTGGCTGTCGGCCTTGAAATAGACTATCTGAATGAGGAAAGTAATCCTTCGTTGTCTCGTTTCCAAGAATTGCCTCTTGACTATCGCATCGGTTCCGTCCACATGCTGTACTCTCCGGAAGGAAAGGTGGTAGATATTGATACTCCGGCAGATCATTTTCGTGAATTGGTTGATGCGCATTTTGGTGGCGATCTTGATTTCGTTGTCCGCCTATATTATAAGAATCTGCTCCGTATGGTGGAGCTGGGTGGTTTCGACATCGTAGGTCATGCCGATAAAATGCACTATAACGCTTCCTGCTATCGTCCGGGTTTGCTTGATGAAGCATGGTATGATACGTTGGTCCGCGATTACTTTGCGGCGATTGCCGAACGCGGTTATATTGTGGAAATCAATACCAAGTCTTATCACGAACTGGGTACGTTCTATCCGAATGAACGTTATTTCTCTTTCCTAAAGGAACTGGGTATTCGGGTGCAGGTAAATAGTGATGCGCACTATCCTGAAAGAATAAATAATGCCCGCTTCGAAGGATTGTCCGCTCTGAAGAAAGCTGGCTTTACTTCTGTGGTGGAGTGGCATGGGGGGAAATGGGAAGATGTGTTATTGGTATTGGAAAGCGCAAAGACGGTTATCGGGAGTCATAGTTAACTCTCCCACAACTTGTTTGTGATATGTTACTGTTAGCTTATTTATTAATCTCATTACGTCCTCGCTTCCTGTTTTTATTTCGGTTGATAGTATCTAGCTCTTCCATAGTATTATAGAGTGGCTCTGCTAATAAATTTTTAATTGATTTAGAGTATCCCAACGCTTTTGCCAGTGCTACGTACGAAGCCAAACTAGAGTTTCTGCTACTTGAAACTAAGGTTTCTGTTGCTTGAAACTAAAGTTTCTTACGCTTGAAACTGAAGTTTCAGTGTGGGGAAACCAAATTGAAACCGACAGGTGACAGGTGATAGGTGACAGGTGTGGTGATAGGTTCTGCATAACCTGTCACCGTGCATGAAAGTGCGATGAATAAGTACTTTCGGGACTTACGGTGATAGGTGATAGAGGAAAGTGAGAAATTTATTGGATGGGAATCACCATATTCCATGATTTATTTGCATTCTCGAATCCACCGGGACCATCCATCGTTGCAAAAAAAGCATGGGTCATTTTTCCGTTTTCATCGAATAGTAGGAAAGGACGTTCCAATTGCCCCTGCTTTTCCACTTTCCCATCTTCCCATTCTACGGTGAGAGAATAGGCTTTAGGATCCTTATCGACTGTCCAATGAATGCCGTCTTTGGAGTGAGCCATCACTCCGCCACCTCTTTCTCCGGTGAATTTTGCCACATGGTCTTTGAATATGGCATGATAACCTCTTTTGTCTTTCCATAAAAACGGATCTTCCGCTTCCCCTTGACCGTCTACCTGGAAAATAGGCTGGTCATTGTTGAGTACGGTATACGGCCCTTCGATAGAAGGAGCGTATGCAATACCTAAAGACATATCGGAGTGTTTACCGTTGGGAGTATAGGCACGTCCTTTGAAAATCATCATTACCGAACCGTCCTCCTGAAGGACCGGAGAAGGATTGGAAGTCAGAAAACTATAGAACGTATTGGGTTTTGTTTTCAGTATCGGTTCATCAAAACGTTTCCAAGGACCGTATGGACTGTCGGAAACAGCCAGACCGATTCGTTTATTGGCACGTCCTACGGTGCACCAAGGGCTACTTAGAGTCAACTCGGCGTATGTAGGTTCGGCGAAAGGATGGGTAGACCCCATATAGATAAGATAATATTTACCTTTATATTTCAGTATGCGTGGGTTGTGCGTAGAACGTCCGTCCCAATATTGTGCACCGCGTGCCGGTAATGCCACATCACTGAATCTATATGGTCCTTGAGGAGTATCAGATATTGCATGTACAATTTCCGAAGCTACCATCCATCCGGGATGAAAGGGCAGGGATTTGGGAAAGCGGGATACAAACATATGATATTTTCCATCCTCGCCTTTTACGACGGAGCTTCCCCATACCCAATATCCTTCGGATTCAAAAGCCGGTGTGTGAGGAGCCTTCTTCAATTTGTGGAACAATTCGTTTTTCGATTGTTGCTTGAGTGCTACCAGATTATCTATTTTCTGTGCGAAAACTATACTAGTGGAAACAAGGGTACACATGAAACAACTGATGAAATATAAAAAACTTTTTTTCATGGCTTTTCTTTTTTCTGTGAGTGACATATCTGTTTTTCATCTGCAAATAACGGTTGTTTTTACCGGAATGAGGTGTATTATACGTACATGAATAGTACTTTCTGCGTACACTTTATTCTTCTTCGTTATCTGCATTTTCTCCTTTTCTGTATGTCTGTGGCACAACACGATACTTTTCCTTGAAACATTTACTAAACTGTCGGGGAGAGGAGAACCCTAGCCGGTCGGAAATCTCGGAAATATTGAGTTCCAGGTTTTCTTTGAGCATGATAGCAGCCCGTTTTAAGCGGATAGTTAGAATAAATTCATAGGGTGTTTGTCCGGTAATTGCTTTCAACTTGGTAAATAGTTTGGTACGGGCAATACCGGTTTCACGCGCTAGGATATCCACGTTGAACTCCACATTGTCAATATGACTTTCGATTACTTTCATAGCTCTATCAACTAACTCTTTATCCATAGCATTAGTGGCTAGTATCTGTGGAGTAGCCTGTGGTTGTTTGCTGAATTTCTCTTGTAGTATGATACGATTGTTTACCAGATTATTGCAGCGGGAAAGCAGGATATTGATATTAAACGGCTTGGTGATATAGTCATCGGCTCCCAAACGTAAACCCTCTAGGTTGTGTTCTATTGCTGTTCGTGCGGTGAGCAATACCACAGGGATATGGCAGGTTTCTATGTTTTCTTTGATTAGTTTACAAAGTTCCGTTCCCGACATTTCCGGCATTACAACATCGCTTAACACAATAGCGGGCTGTTCAGATTGTATTTTTTCCCATCCTTCACGTCCGTTGGCGGCTATGCTGACAACATAAAACGACTCGAATATCTTAACGAGCATTTCCCGTAGAGAATCGTTGTCTTCTACAATGAGTATGCGGGCCTCTTTGCTTCTCTCAATGTTTTCGTTGCTCATGACCTCCTGCTCGTTCAACAACTGTTCTTGGAGTTCCTGAAGAGGAATATTATTTTCTAAAGCCAGTTGCGATTCTTCTTGTCGTTTGCTGAACTGTTCAGGTGTAAAGTGTTCATTTCCGGTTTTGATATGAACGCTGAAAGTCGTTTCTTCTCCCGGTTCACTGTATACGTCGATAGTACCATGATGTAATTCAACAATGCCCTTAGTCAAGGATAAGCCTATCCCCGTGCCTGTGTACGATAATGACTCTATTTGATCGGTTTGATAAAAACGATTGAATACCTTATTGATATCTTCCGCAGCAATACCGGTACCGTTATCTGTTACTTCGATAATAACCTCCCGGTTACCTTTACGTACTGAAACGCTGATTTCACCTCCTTCTTTGGTGTGTTTGAATGCGTTTGATATCAAATTGTTCATAACCTTTTGTAGCTGTTTGGCGTCATACCATACATTGATGGAATCATTTGTTTTTCGGAAGTTGAAAGAAATCTGGCGTTGCAAGGCGTATTCTTGAAAAAGGAGGTAGTTTTCATAAAGGAAATCTACAATATTGTGTTCACTCACTTTAATTGTCATATACCCTTGTTCTTGTTTACGGAAGTCAAGAAGTTCGGTGATTAATTCCCGCAATTGCAGGCTGTTTTTATAAGCACCCAGTATTTTGTTGTAGACTGTCGGTGCAAATGAACGGACTTGCAGCAACATTTCCATCTGGCCGATAATCAATGTCAATGGAGTACGGAATTCATGTGAGATATTAGTGAAAAAGCGTAGCTTTGCCTGATTAAGCCGCTCTATATCCTCGGTGCGTTTTTTTTCGTATTTTAAGGATTCTTGTAGCTTGATGCGGTTGTTGTAGGTGCGGATCAGGTAATAGAGTACACCGACAATAATAATAAAATAGAACAGATATGCCCAAATGGTCAGGTAGAATGGAGGAAGTATTACAATTTCCAGCCGACTTTCCGGTATTTGTGACTGGTTGTTTTTGATACGTACCAATAGAGTGTACTTCCCGGGACTCAGATTGGTATAAGTAATGGTATTTTGCCCCCGGGTGGTAGTCCATGTCTCAGAAAAACCTTCCAAAAAATATTCCATCTCATTTTTAGCGGCGGGGATATAATTTGAAATTGCATATTCGATGCTGAACATGGATTGGCTGGATTTGAGTACAAGTTTTCGGGTTATACTCAAGTCTTCCTTTAAAATGCCGCTATCATCATCTACATTTACATCTTGCCCGTTGACAATAAGACGAAACGGAGCAATGGTATAGCCTTTAGGAATATAATTGATATCTTTTTCCTTGAAAGAAATCATGCCGTCGATTCCTCCTATAAAGATTTCTCCTTGTTGTGATTTATATAATGAACGTTCATTGATGGCAGATAGCGGAACGCCGTTTTCATGATCGTAATTTTTGAATCTCTGTGTCTGATAATCTAAGATGGAAAAACCGACATCCGTAGTAAAAAGAAGTTTGCCGGGTGATAATTCACATACATCATTCACGCAGTCGCTTGCCAGTTCATTCTTTTCTCTATCAAAGTTTATAAAGTCGTCCGTGTCATATCGGTAAAGGTCTATACCGCTTTCATTGCTGCATAGCCATAGTCTGTGCTGGCTGTCTTCGTAAATCCGGTTGATACTATTGCTGCTAAGGCCATGTTCCAGTGCATGATTATGTTTGTAGTTTGTTATCTTCTGGTTGTCAAATTGATAAGAATATACACCATTGCCACCTCCGCAAATCCATAATGTTCCGCGATGGTCGATAAATATTCCAGCGGCATACGTTATTTTATAAGGTAATGTCTGGAATAATCGTTTTACTTTGCCGGTTTCCGGATTGAAAATGCAAACTCCCGCATGGCTGGCGATTATTAACTGCTCCTTATAGGGAATAATATCTCTGATGATATTGGAAGGAAGTGACTCCGGATCATTTTCATTATGGAAATATTGAGTGAATTTCTTTGTTTTCAGATCCATCTTATTTAGTCCGCCCAGATGAGTTCCTATCCAGATAACTTCACGTAGCGGATCATAATAAAGTGCTTTCACATTGTTGTGTGAGAGACTGCCGGGTAGCTTGCTGTATCTGAACCATTCGAATTTTCTGCTTTTCGGGTCGTACTTATTTAATCCTCCGCCTTCGGTCCCTATCCATAGGTTGTGCTGACTGTCTTCCGTGATACGCCCCACGATAGGAGAGCTCAATCCTTCACTCTCTGTTTTTGCTGCTTGATATTGATGATAGATCTGACTTTCCGGATTGAAGTAATTTACTCCGCCAAAATAAGTCCCTACCCATATACTTCCTTGATGGTCACAGAGAATGCTCCAGACGGACGAATGGCTCAAGCCGTTCTCACGTTTCTGGTAACGTGTGAATGTCTGGCTGGAAGGGTGGAACATATTAAGGCCATTAAAGGTTCCTATCCATAAATTACCCTGTTTGTCTTCACTGCAACAACGGATAAAATTGGAACTGATGCTGGACGGGTTTTGCTCTTCGTGCCGGAAATTGCTGATTGTTTCTCCATTCATCATGAAAAGACCTTCTTCCCAGCTTCCGATCCAGTATTTTCCGGACGAGTCTTGAAAAATGGTTGAGATATTCCCCTTGGAAATGGGATGAGATAATTGGTGGTGGCGGTCCAAACTGAACAAACCCTGATTTTCCGTGCCGATCAAGATTTGATTGTCGTTGACGTGCAGTGCTGTAATTTTGCTTTTCTGAGGCAATTCATAATAAAGGCTGAATTGTTTGCCATCGTATATATAGATACTGTTACTGTGGGCTGCATATAATTGTTCATGATAGAACATAGCCCGTATTTCTTTTTGTATTAATGTTGTAAATGTGTCTTTTCTGATATTGAGAGCGGATATTCCTTTGGGCGTCATGAAGTAAACTTCCCCCTTTTTATTTCCGGTAATATGATTGATATTATTGTAAATTAAACTATTGGAACTGTTCTTTCGGAATTTATATACTTTAAATTCATTTCCGTTATAGAGATTGGCTCCATTTCTAGTTCCGATCCATATAAATCTCCGTTCGTCTTGGTACATCGTCATGACCGCATTATTGGAAAGTCCTTCATTGGTGGTCAGATGACCGAAGGTAATATCTTGAGCTTGTCCTTTTATGATGCAGACAATAAGAAAACAGATAAAAAGGAGGTGTCTTTTGATTATCATAGATATCAGGATACTAAAATTCGTAACGCAAATATACGTTTTTCTATTGAAATATAACTGTAGTATGAGTACATAATATATGAGCTGTAAGTACATTGCCGGTTTCTTGTGTTGTTGTACGTACAATGTATATATCTTGTATGTATGGCTCGGTAACTATTGGACAACCGCCTTTATATTTGCATCATCATTAAAAAATAAATAGAAAACGAACCGTATATGAAAGGCTCCTTTTTAACTTTTATGGGAATGATTGTCCTGATGATGACAGGATGCACTTCGAAGAACACGACTGTTGGTGATATAGTCGCTGATAACATAACGAATGCGGTATCGCAATACTCGTTAATGACAGATCAGATAGAAAAGAGCGGCCATATCTTAAATCCGAGAACATTGGATGAAAATGGTGAGGTGGTTTATGTCCCTTATGATGATTGGACAAGTGGATTTTTCCCAGGTAGTTTGTGGTATATGTATCAATTGACAGGAGATGATAAATGGGAGAAACTGGCGGAGAAGTATACTGAGGCCTTAGACTCTGTACAATATCTTACCTGGCATCATGATGTAGGATTTATGGCAGGATGCAGCTACCTTAACGGAATGCGTTTTGCAGATAAGGATTATCGTTCCGTAATCATGCAGTCGGCGCAATCGCTTTCTACTCGTTTTCGTCCGAACGCAGGTGTTATCCAGTCGTGGGATGCGGACAAAGGCTGGCAAGCGGAAAGGGGATGGAAATGTCCGGTGATTGTAGATAATATGATGAATCTGGAGTTGCTTTTTGAGGCTACACGTTTGTCCGGTGATTCTACCTATTATAATATAGCGGTCAGCCATGCCGACCGGACATTAAAAAATCACTTTCGTGCAGACTATAGTAGTTATCATGTGGTAGATTATGATCCGGAAACCGGTATGGTACGTGGCAAACAGACCGCACAAGGTTATGCGGATGAATCGGCATGGGCACGTGGACAGGCATGGGCTATTTATGGATACACCGTTTGTTATCGTTATACGAGAAAACCGGAATATTGGGAACAGGCTTCCAACATTTATGATTTCATTTTTACTAATAAGAATATGCCGTCGGACTTGATTCCGTTTTGGGATTATGATGCATTGAATATTCCTAATGAACCCCGGGATGTTTCGGCGGCCGCCATAACGGCTTCGGCTCTTTATGAATTGAGCACTTATCTGCCTAATCCTAAATATAAGAAGACTGCCGATAAGATACTTGCCGCGTTAACTACATCTGCTTATCGGGCAAAAGTAGGAGAGAACGGTCATTTTATTTTGATGCATTCCGTAGGAAGTATCCCGCATGAAGCGGAAATAGATGTTCCGTTGAATTATACGGATTATTATTTTCTGGAGGCTTTGAGCCGTAAACGTGATTTAGAGAAGAATACCAATTCAGAAACAGTTAATTAATAATTTAATCAAGTTATATTATGAAAAATGGACAATTATCGAAGCGTATTAGCTTATTGTTGCTAATGCTTTGCTCGTTCACCTTTAGCTATGCACAGATATCTGTTAGCGGCAAGGTGATAGATGAGGCTAATGAGCCTGTCATTGGAGCAAATGTGATGTTAAAAGGAGGGAAGACGGGAACGATTACAGATGTGAACGGTATGTTTAAAATCTCTGTTCCGAAACAATCTTCCGTACTTGTAGTTTCGTTTATCGGTTATGCGACTAAGGAAGTAACCGTAGGAAACAAGAAAACACTGAATATCGTATTGAAGGAAGATGGGATTACTTTGGATGAAGTGGTGGCTGTAGGATATGCTACAGTGAAAAAAAGTGATCTGACGGGATCTGTTGCCAAAGTGGATATGGGTGAACTGAACAAAAGCCAGGTTTTGTCTTTTGACCAGGCTTTAGGAGGTCGGGTAGCCGGTGTGCAAGTGGTTACCAGTGACGGACAGCCGGGCGCGGAAGCGAACATTGTGATTCGAGGTAGTAATACGATCTCTGACACGTCGGATGGTACTCCTTTGTACGTAATTGACGGATTTGCTACCGAAGACGCCAATCCGGCTGCATTGAATCCCAATGATATAGAGTCGATAGATGTATTGAAGGATGCATCCGCCACTGCTATTTATGGTGCGCGTGGAGCAAACGGAGTGATTATTATCACAACTAAACGGGGTATGGAAAGTGCTCCACGTGTTACTTATGACGGCTATATTACATATCAGGCAAAACCGGATTTCCTGAATTTGCTGGGAGGACAGGAGTTTGTCGCTTTACAGCAGGAAATACTGAGCTCTTCGGAGATGGCAAAGACTTATTACAGATATGATGAGGCATTGGGACGTAACCGGGTATTGGGAGACTATGCAAATCTTCCTTCAACTGATTGGCAAGATGAAGTGTTCCGTGCTGCTCCGATGACCAACCATCATTTGTCACTGGTAGGAGGAACGAAAAATACCAAATATAGTTCCAGCATTTCTTACTATAATCAGCAGGGAATTATAGTTAACTCGTCTTATGAGAGTTTGAAAGCACGCATGACACTTGACCAGCAGATATCTAAGAAAGTAAAGGCTGGGGTCACGTTTAATTTCTCTAATAATACCTCCAAGGGATCTGCTCCTTCGCAAGGAGGGGGAGGTTCAACTCAGTACTTCCTATATCAGGTGTTGGCCTATCGCCCTATTTTTTATTCGGATTCAGAAGATGCGGAGGATAAATTGTTGCAGGACAATCCGAATTATCCATATAATCCGGTCAAGACTATTGAGAATACCTACTCAAAAACACGTAGCCGTCAGTTGAGTATGAATGCTTATTTGAATTGGGATATTGCTAAGAACCTGACTTTCAGGGCAACGTTTGCTTATAATTGGCGTACGGACCGCAGTGAGACTTTTAATAATGCGGATACTTATTGGGGAGATCCGCGTTATTCAGCCAAACATTCAAACGGTAACTTTAGTTATCGGGAATGGGACGGTTGGTCTAATGAATATACTTTGACTTATCGGAAGAAGTTCCGGGGACATAATATTACTGCCTTGCTGGGAGGTTCATTGAACAGCCGTACGACTTCCGTGTTGGGAGCCAGTTCTTCTATGGTACCTTGGGATGCGCTTGGCTTTTGGGGAATTTCTAACGGTACGCCTGATAAGCTGAACTCTACTAACTTTGATGATAAGATGGCCTCTTATTTTGCGCGTTTCAACTATGACTGGAAATCACGTTACTTGTTGACTGCCACTATCCGTGCCGACGGAACATCTCGTTTCCCTTATCATAAGTGGGGCTATTTCCCTTCCGGTTCGTTCGGATGGCGTATTTCAGAAGAAGCATTTATGGAGCCGACTCGTAAATGGTTGTCTAACTTGAAACTGAGAGCCGGATGGGGAGCTACCGGTAATTGTAATACTTATCGTAATTATCCGTCACAGTTATTATATTCGGGAGACCAAAATTATGCGTTTAATAACTCGATAGAGAATCCGGCTATATATATTTCTCAAATGCCGAATAAAGAAATGAAATGGGAGACAACTTACCAGACAAATATAGGGCTTGATTTTGGCTTGTTCAATAATCGTATCAGTGGTGAGATTGACATTTATAATAAAGAGACTAAGGATTTGCTTCTGAATGCGGATGTTCCTTTGTCCATTGGTTTTGATAAAATACAGCAAAACATAGGAAGTATCCGTAACCGTGGGTTGGAAATATCTCTTAATACTGTAAACTTTGCCGGAGAAAGAGGACGTTTTAAATGGACTACCAATTTCAATATATCTTTCAATAAGAGCAAGATTACGGGGCTTTCAGGAGATCAGGATTTTCTGGTATCGGGCATTCAATATCCTACTATTGATAATTTGTATATTGCCCGTGTGGGACATCCGCTCTCGGAAATGTATGGTTATGTGTATGATGGCGTTTATCAGTATGAAGATTTCAATGAAGTGTCTCCGGGAGTCTTTGTTTTGAAAAATGGTATCCCTAATAATACACAGGAACGTAATACGATACAGCCGGGAGATATGAAGCTGCGTGATATTAATGGAGATGGTAAGGTGACGGCGGAAGACCAGACTGTGATCGGACATGGTTTGCCTATCCATACCGGAGGTTTTACAAATAACTTCTCTTATAAGGGATTTGATTTAAGCATATTCTTTCAATGGTCGTACGGTAATGATGTGATTAACTATAACCGTGCCAAACTGGAGGATTTGCGCGGACAGCATACTAATCAACTGGCTTCGGCTATGAATCACTGGACGCCTAGAGTGGATAATGGTGATGGAACATATACGGAGGGTAATTATACCAATTATTTGTGTGCGGTCAATCGTAATCTTACCAATCTGAATACTAGCCGGGTGGTGGAAGATGCGTCTTTCCTACGCCTGAAGAATGTACAATTGGGGTATAATTTTCCGGTGAAACTGATCAAACGTATAGGAATTAGCTCATTACGGTTATATGTCAGTGGGCAGAATCTATGGACTTGGACTAAATACACCGGATATGATCCGGAAGTATCTACTCGTAACTCTGCTTTGACGCGTGGGTTTGATTATTCTGCTTATCCGAAAACTACGTCTTATACGTTCGGCATAAAGCTTGGTTTGTAAAATAATAGATAGTAAAAATGAACATTATGAAAAATATAATTTATATAGCCGGTTTGGCAATGTTGACCTTTTCATCCTGTGATTTTCTGGAAACGGATATATACGGTAGTTTGGATGAGAAGAACCTTTACCATGATGAAGTCAGTTGTATGGCAGGACTGACAGGTATTTACGATAAACTCGGTGCGGAAGGAACTTATGCCTGCAATCTTTGGGGAGACCTGGACGCCGGAACGGATATATTGGTCTACAACCGTGAGTATGGCAAGGATTACATACAAGTGTCCAATTATAATTTTAATAATACCGATTCTAAAATAGAGCGTGCATGGCAGGATTTATATGAAGGAATCAATCGTGCCAACGATTATATTGCCGCTATTTCTATTCGTACGGATGAAGAGTGTGGTGGAGAGCAAATGAAGTCTATGTTTATTGGTGAAGCAAAAGCATTGAGAGCTCTTTTCTATATGAATCTGGTCGCTTTTTGGGGAGATGTGCCGTTGCGGCTTGAAGTTGTGCGTGATTTATCTCATCAGCAACTGAAAAAGTCTTCGCAAACGGAAATTTATAAGCAAATCATTCAAGATTTGCTGGATGCGGAGAAGGTATGCCGTCCTGCTGATGAATTGAATGCTCCGGGACGTATCTCGAAGACTACCGTACAAGCTTTATTGGCACGTGCTTATATGTGGCAGGCCGGTTATCCGGTAGAAGCTGATACTTGGGAGGAGGCTTTGACATGGGCACGTGAGGTAAAGAAAAGCAATTTGCATCAACTTTATAAGGAGGAAGATGGTGTGAACGGTTACCGGGCTATGTTTATCAATATGTGTTCGAATAAGTATGATTTGACTTACCGGGAAAGTATGTTTGAAGTGGAATTCTATGGCAACGGGCTGGATAAAACGAACGAAACCGGACGTGTCGGTTTGTATTTGGGAATCAGTCAGGGGAATCTGACCGATCCGGACTATCCTTTTGCTTATGCCTGGTATGATGGTACACGAATCCTTTTCAAGATGTATGAAGAGAAGGATACGCGTAAATGGTGGAATTTCGGTGATTATAAATATGAAACGGTAAATAATAAGGTAAGGAAAGTGATGTACACTGAACAAGAAAAGAAGAATAAGACAGATGGTAATCCGGGAAAATGGAGGGCGGAATATGATCCTATCCGTCCGTGGGCACGTAATTGTTCTTCCATCAATTTTCCTATCATGCGTTATGCGGATGTCTTATTGATGATTGCCGAGTGTGCCAATGAATTTGAAGGAGGACCTACACAAGAGGCTATTGATGCAGTGAATGAGGTGCGTAGTCGTGCCGGAGTGGATAAAGTCAGTTTAAGTGATTTCTCAGGACAAGAAGAGTTCAGGGAGTTCATTCGCGAGGAGCGTACTAGAGAGCTTTGTTTTGAAGTACCACGCCACATGGAGTTGCGCCGATGGGGAAAACAGTATTATCTTGACCGTATCCGGATGTTGAAAGATCAGTCTATAGATGAGCATGGGAGTACAATCGGTTATAGTCTGTCCAGTGTGAAGGCGGTGCCGGGTATCAATATTGCGGACAAACATTTGTATCTGCCTATACCGCAGGCTGAATTGAATACAAATCCCACTTGTGGGCAGAATGAAAACTGGTAATATAAACTTTGTAACAGAATGAAACTATGAATAAGAGATTTTTATATTCGTTGTTATTAATGGCAGGGGGACTGTTCGTCTCCTGTGATCCCGATAAGGTGGATGATATTGATTTTGATGTGAATCTTCGTAATAATGCACAGGAAGTATATGTTGGAGATGAAGTAGTCTTTGATTTTAGTGGAAATCCGGATTATATTGTTTTCTATTCGGGTGAAGATGGGAAAAAATATGCCAATAAAGATCGTTTGAAGGTGGAAGTGGAATCTATGAAACTGTCTTATACCATTAAACAGCAATATACCGAGCCTCCATATCAAAACAGGGCTAGTATACATATTTATATTTCTGAGAATTTTAATGGAGCTTATACAGCCGATGGAATTAATAAAGCTACTTGGGTAGAATTGTCTGGTACGGAAGAAGGACAGTTGAAAGTGCCTACATGTACCGGCAGCAATGTACGTACTGAAACCGTTTCGGATGAGGCTGATTTTTCTACTTATAAAGATAAAAAGTTTTTTCTGGCATTCCGTTATGAAACTCCGGAAGCTCCTGAACTGAATAAAGACCAGCCCCGTATAGATGTTCAGCCTCTGACTTTGGTAAAGGAAGTGGAAGGTAGCATTATTACAATGACGAATCCTTCTAAAGAGTTTGGTTTCAATTATGTTTATTTGAAGGGGAAGACACAGAAGAATTATGGTGCGGATGACTCAAAGCTATTGTTCCAACCCAAAGAAACGCAAAATGAAGAGATTGACGTGTGGGCTATTAGTCAGCAGATGGATGCGGCATCAGTTGCTCCCGACCAAGGCGAACCGATTAAAGCTTTGGATATGAAATCGCCTTCTTATAGTTATACATATAAGTCTCCGGGTGAGTATACGGTTACGTTTGTGGCTTCGAACACGAATATGTGGAATTCTGAGAGTGCTGTAAAAGAGATGAAAATAACAGTAAAGGAAAGAGTGAAATGATGAAAAAGAGATGTTTATATGTCATCGTGTCTTTTTGGATTGCATTGTCTGCTTCCGCGCAGAATGCCGAAAGAATTTGGGCATTCGACAATTATCATCGTTATTATGAGGAAGGACAGCAGATTAAAGACAGCAAGAAAGAAAAGGCCATAAAGGAATATCGTGAATATTATTCCGGACATGGATACCGGGCTTATTCATTGCCCAAGAACCTGTTGGTTTCTGAAATTCTGAATAAATGGGAGGATAACGGGATATTTACAGATTTGGCGGAAACGGAAAAGGGGATCATGGAGAGTAAAAACCAGGAAAAGATAGGCCTTTTTCTTACGGAAGCATTCAATCGTATATGGAAAATTGCAGAAGAATTCCGCGCAGACCGTATGGGAGTTTCTTTGGATAAAGAAGTTTTCAAAAAATGTCAGAAAGCCATATTGTATTATGGGAATTTGGAAGTGAGCCGAAGTAACCGCGTACATCGTTTCCATGCGTCTTGTTTTGCCATTCCTACTGCCGCTGTAAATACTTATTTCTGTTTCTTTAAGCAAATGGAGGCTGTGGAAAAAGGAAAAAGTAAGGATGCAGAGTTGATAGCGGCCTGTGATATGTTGAAAGTATTAGGACTACAAGCATGGACACAGCCGTTACGAGATGATGAGACGGATAAGAATGTGGTTAGTATCAATCGTTTCCGTAATCATGTGTGGTGGGTAGGTGGAAATGCGCTGGCTTATCGTTCTTTACTTCCTGTTGCAGTAATGTATAAATCTATTCCGATGATTGATGTTTTGGGTGAGGTGGCACAGAGAGGAATCGACTACACATCTCAGAATACATATAAGGATGCATTTTGGACTGAAGGTTGTACGGCGGATGGTGCCGGATGGGGGCATGGTATGCAGTGTCTCGTTTGGGGGTATCCGATTGATGGAAATATTTATGCGCTTGACGTGCTCACAGCGTTGAAAAATACTCCGTGGGAGCGTAAGTTGAGTAAACAGAATGTGGAGACCTTATTTAATTTCTTCCGTGGAAGCAGTTGGTTCTACTATAAAGGCTATACATTACCTTATTTGGATCGTGCTACAGCACAATATAATCCGGTGGGCAAAGATATACGTACTTTATTGATGGTCCGTAAGTTATTGAAGGATTGGCTTGATTCCTTTGACAGTAAGCAACGTGAGGAACTGAGAAATTTTCAAAAGGATGCGGAAAAACATCAATTGAAAATGAATGGATATGCAGATGGATTGTATAATGGTACCCGTTGGTTTTTTAATAATGACAAGTTGATAAAGAAGAACGAACGCTATCATATTCTGGTGAATATGGCTTCTGTCCGTTGTGACGGTTTGGAGAGTGCAATCAACTTCGCTGATGAATATAATTTTTATCCGACGGATGGTATGACTCTATTTCAGAGGAAAGGAAATGAATATACAACGGTTATAGGGGCATGGGATGTGACGGCAACTCCCGGAGTCACAGCTCGTGAAGGCATGGACAAACTTGTGCCGACAACTAACTGGCGTGGATATTGTAGCAAGCATAACTTTGCCGGGGCGGCTACTAGTGGTGGTGTGAATGCTGTGGCGGGGTATCTTTTTGAAAAGATGAATGCTGCAGAAAAAGAAGGGGTCAATGATAAGGGAAGTTCTGCGAAGAATGAGGTTCTTTATGGTGTGAAAGCTTATAAATCATATTTCATGTTTGGTGATTATATGTTGGCACTGGGAGCCGGTATCACTAATCAACATCCTCAATTGGAAGGAAATATTCGTACTACAATTGATCAGACTTTGCATGAGAGCCAGGTAGTGGCTATGCAAAACGGAAAGCAGATTCCGGTAGGTAAGGGGAAATGGTCGTTTTTTGTCGGAGGCAAGTCGGTATGGGTAATGCAGCAAGGTAAGTTTGCTTATACGGTGTTGCCGGAGTATACCAAGAATGCCTCTTTTATGTATGAGACAAAAAAGACGGAATGGGCGAAACGCAACCGTTCGAACAGTAATAAAAAGGATTTGCCGACACAAGTGAATATTCTTCATTTATGGGTAGATCATTCCCAAACTCCGGTTGATGATACTTATGGTTATGTAGTCTATGCCGGTGATGGAGTGCCTGCTACGGAATTACCATTTGAGGTTCTTCGCAATGATACATTGGTTCAGGCTGCCGGAACTAAAGACGGTAATACGCTAGGAACTGTTTTTTATCAGGCAGGGGCAACTTTGAAAGTAAATGATGCGGAACTTATGGTGTCTGCCCCATGTACGGTATTGATTGAGAAGGATGGGGTAGGAGGACGGATTTCCGTAACTGACGCTACAATGAATCCGGATTTGAAAGAAATAATAGTGACTTACAATGGTAAACGTATTCCGATACAAATGCCTCAAGGGGCTTTCTGTGGGAAGACAGTGACTGTGAATTTATAAATTAACGAAAATAAATGAGATACAATATGAAAAACTATTTGTTTAATGTCGTAATGCTATCAACAATGGCATTAGTACTCGGTGCCTGTAGCGATGATAATTCAGGAGACGAACAAGTATCACAAACACCGATAGTATTAATGGGAAAAGCATATTCTTTCAATCCGGAAGATGCCGGAGAACAGTGGAAATCGGGAAAAACAGTCGGTATTTATATGTTGAAAGAGAATACGGTAGAGTGTATTGAACCCTATTGTAATGTGAAATATCAGACAACAGTAATGCCGGAAGGATATTTCACTCCGGCTGTTATGGAGGATGTGATATATTATCCGGAAGATGGCAGTAAAGTGGATATTATTGCTTATTATCCACGTAAAGACAATTTGACGGATAATCTTTATCCGATGAATGTTGCTAACCAGAAGACCAGTTCCAATTTCAGTTTTCTTTATGCAGGTAATGGTAAAGGATTAAGTAAGGATAACAAAAAGACAACGTTACAGCTTCGCCCCGTTTTATCTCAGATTGTGTTTCAATTAAAAGCTGGAGATGGGGTAAAAGATGAGTATTTGACTGAATCTGTCATTAAGGTATCAGGGATGAAAACGAAAGCGGAATTCAATCTGTTGTCCGGGACATTTGAACCGGCAACAGAAGTGAAGACGATAGAGTTTGTGACTTTGACGGATGAGAATGGAGCGTCTGCACAAGTGCTTCCTGCTGCTTCTACCGAAGGATATGAAGCGGAAATTAAATTGCCTAATATGAACCGTACGTTTAACTGGAATCTATCGGAAGGTACAGACTTATTAAAACAGGGAATGCGGTATATTTGTACGGTGAGGGTTGATTTGGATAAAATAGAAGTGAAGACGGAAAGTGAACCGATAGAAGATTGGGAATCGGGAAGTACGAATGAAGGAAGTGCGGCTGAAAATTGGATACAAAATTCTATTGAAGAATTGCCGGTGGGAGACGTTGGAAAAAGTGCTGACCCGATGAAAGAAGCTGAAGGAACGTGGTGGTTTCAGACTAAAGGAGGAGGGACTGCTGTCGTTGAATATGATGAAATAAAGGGTAGGAACGTAATTCATGGAAATAGTTTTGGCGCAGGTGCAGGAAGCTGGTATGGGCAGGTGGTAACTTATCGTATGAAGAATGCTAACCCCCAAGTATATTCATTGCAATTTAATGCAAAAGGTACAAAGGGCAAAAAAGTGAGATGCTACATTAAGACTAATGATGCTACGACTGGAGGACGTACTCCTAATGTTTTTATGGCAAATGATAAAATTCCAGGAGATAAACCTTATGCCGGATATGTTGAGTTTACTCTTTCTGATATTTATGGAGCTTATTCATTAGATTTTAATTTTTCTAAACTATTAAAAGACCCTTACTCTTATACAGAGGAACATATCTATGAATCAACTCCGAAAGCTTTAGCTGATTTTTACATAGGATTTTACCCGACAACTGGGGGCGTTGAATTCTATTTGGATGATGTTGTGCTTAAAAAGAAAAACTAACCATAATTAAAACAATGCCAATATGAAAAAACAATATATATTAATGGGAGCGACCATGGTGTTCGCTGCTTTATTCGCTTCTTGTAGTCAGGAGAATATCATGGATGAAGCGTTCTCTCAGTCGGAAAAAGAAATTATATTTGATTTGGGTATTTCTCAAACCCGTACGGTAACAATAGATAAGAAAACATCTTTTGAGGATGGTGATCATGTTGGAATCTATGGATTGAAGCGTGGGGCTACAGAAGTCTTACATGATAATCTTGATTATCATTATACTGCAGATAATGGAAAATGGGTTGCTGAATATTCTATCACTTTTCCGATTGATGGCAGTGAGTTGAATTTTTATGCTTATTACCCATATAATGCTGATTTGGAAGGAACAAGTTTTGATTTTTCCGTATCTCAAGACCAATCGAAAGATGGCTATAACCAAAGCGATCTTTTATTGGCAAAGAACGAAATTGCCAGTGTAGACGATGAATCGATAACTTTATCATTTGTGCATAAATTAGCATTGGTAGAAGCTGAAGTGATTTTGCCGGAAGGAGAAGTTATTAAAAATGTAGATATTTGTGCAAAAAGAACAGCTACAGTGAATTTGACCGAACAAACGGCTATAGTAAAGGCTTCTGAGGCAGCGGAATATATTACCATGCAACCTGTTGAAGGAAATGTGTTCCGTGCAGTAGTGCCTGCGCAAAGTATGAGTAAAGGGAAGGTCTTTAGGATTACGGCAGAGGATGGAGCAATTTATTGGTATAAGACAACTGAAAGTATGGAATTGGTAGAGAATAAAATATCAGCTTTCTCTATTGATTGTACGGGCTCATCATTGTAAAATCAAAGATTCTAGTCTATGTTGTCTATGAAATCGATAATGAACAGTATAGCTGCCTTTTTGTGTGCAGGTAGCTTACTGTTCTCTTTTCCATCTACCCTTGTGGCACAGAAATGTTATCCTATTCCCACTTTGGAGTCGTTGATTCCCCAAAAGGAAGAGTTGGATCAAAGAATGAAATGGTTTGATGAAGTGCGTTTTGGGATGTTTATTCATTGGGGTGTTTATTCTTCTCTGAGTGGTACTTGGAATGGCATACGCTATCAAGGATATGGCGAACATATTCAGCGTATGGCAAAAATACCGATTGCGGAATATCGGGAAAAAGTGGCGGGTACTTTTAATCCACAGCAATTTAGTGCGAAAGAATGGGTAAAGTTGGCAAAGGATGCTGGAATGGGGTATTTGGTGATCACAGCCAAACATCATGATGGTTTTGCCATGTATGATTCGGAGGTAAGTGATTATAATATAGTCAAGGCGACTCCGTTTGGCAGAGATCCAATACGTGAATTGGAAAGAGAGTGCCGGAAAGCAGGATTAAAGTTTGGTTTGTATTATTCTCAGGCCTTTGATTGGGGAGAAAAAGATGCACCGGGTAATGATTGGGATTATAGGAATCCCGGTGGGGATCTGTTATTGAATGGCAGAGACTGGTGGAAGAAAGATTCTCTATTTCTGAAAGAGCATGCCCGAAAATATGTGTGTGGTAAAGCAATACCTCAGTTGGAGGAACTTATTAGGAAATACCACCCGGATTTGATCTGGTTTGATACTCCGCATAAATTACCGGAAGAGGAAAACTTGCGTATTGTTGCGGCTGTACGTCGGTTAGCTCCTAATGTGGTGATTAATGGAAGGGCTGTTGAGGCTTGTGCGGATTATGCGAGTACTTCCGACAGACCGGCTGAGTTTCATGTAATGCCTCGTTATTGGGAAGGAATCCCTACTACGAATAACTCATTTGCCTATAATGCTAACGATACAGTCTATAAATCCGATGCTCACTTCGTACGTTTATTGGTAAAAGCTGCAGCTCGTGGCGGAAATATTCTAATGAATGTGGGACCTAAAGGGAATGGTGGTATCGATGTGCCGGACAGACGAATTTTGCAAGGAATTGCCCGGTGGTGGAAAATTAATGGCGAAGAGTCAATTCGGGGAACACAACGGACACCGTTGACGGTACAATCTTGGGGAGAGTCGACTTGTAAAGGTGACACGCTTTATTTGCATATATTTCAATGGCCGCATGAGGGCCGGTTGTTAGTCGGCGGATTGAAAAATCCGGTGAAAAAGGCTTGGTTGCTGTCGGATCCTTCAAAAGAACTTTCGTGGGAGAGTAAGGGAAAAGATGTGTGTTTGGCAGTTCCTCGTGAATGTCCGGATAGTATAGATACGGTCATTGCAGTAGTCTGTGACGGAGAGCCGATGGTGGATGATCGTCGTTTATTGAACGGAGATATGACTGAAACATTACGCACGTTCGATGCACAGTTGGAAGGAGGGCTACGGTATGGCAGTGAGGCGGAGCGTTTCTCTTATGTGCAGAACTGGAGAGAACTCAAAGACGCCGTGCTTTGGAAAGCTCGTTTAGCGAAAGAAACCGTTTATGATGTGTATGTGTGTTATGCTGCTCCTGAACGTAAAAAGAGTGAACTGATAGAGGGTGATGCCGGTAAGGAATTAAAAAAAGAAACTTTAGGAGGAGCCGGAGAATATGAAATACATTTTGCAAATCAGAAAATGACTCATGTTGTTTCGCAGGGAGACTTTATTCGTGAACATATCGGACAAATTACATTACCTGCCGGAGATTTGGATATTCGTGTAAAGGCTGGTGATATCAAAGGAGATGAACTTTTCCGTTTGCGTTCCTTGATATTGGCTCCTGTTAACTCTAAATAAATGATGGCCCTATGAATGTAAAATATTTGCTCTTCTTTTTATTGATGGGGGGAATGATATCTTGCCAATCGTCCGACGAATATAGTGAAGAGACACAAGAACCGGAGAAAGAACAAGAGGAAGAAAGTGCTTGCCAGGCTTGGCAGGATTTTGTATCTCGAAGTGAGCGGAATGTGTTATTGGATTTTTCATACGCCGGATACAAACGTGGAGAAATGGCTCCGCCGGATATTTGGACTCTAGGTTATAAAAAATATGATATAACGAAATATGGGGCTGTTCCCGATGATGGCAAATCGGATCGGGCGGCTTTTATGAGAGTATTGGAGGAAATTGGAATTAATCATAATCCGAATGCCAGGGCGATTATTTATTTTCCGGAAGGTGAGTTTGTTTTGTATGATGAAAATGATAAAGTTGACGGAAAGTCGGAAACAATGCAAATCAGGGCTGGAAATCTGGTTCTGAAAGGAGCCGGAAGGGCTAAAACCTCTATCGTGATGAAAGCACCTTATCAGCCTTTGGAGGGACTGGACTATGCGGGACCAATGATTGAATTTAAACATTGGAGTGGGTTTACTCCGGAATTGTCTGACATCGTCGGGGATGCGGTTAAAGGAAGTTTCTCGATAGAAGTGGCTTCTGCCAGTGGACTTTCTGCCGGTGATTGGGTATGTTTGAAATTGGAAGATAACTCACCGGAACTGATAGCACAGGGGTTAAAACCGTATGCGGTATCTGCGCAAATGACACAACTTAGAAATAAGGGGGTGCAAGTGTATGATATTCATCAGGTAAAGTCTGTTCGGGGGAATAAGGTCACTTTCTTTGAACCACTCTTATACGGAGTGGAGAAAAAGTGGAAATGGAAACTCTGCCGTTATAACTATTATGAAAATATTGGTATAGAAGATATGAGTTTTTATGGAAATGCTCCTAAAGAATTCATTCATGACCAGTGGGCTATAAATTCTGCCTATAAACCGATAAACTTTCATCGTATAGCTAATTCATGGGTACGTAGAGTCGATTTTTATAGTGTGAGTGAATCTGTAACATTTACGGAATGTGCCAATGTATCTGCCTATGATATTCGCATAGGGGGGAATCGTGGACATTGCGCTGTGCATACGTCAGGATCTTCCCGTGTGTTAATAGCGGATGTGGTGGATGAGGGAGAATCTTCTACAATGAAGGATGCCGGACAATGGCACGCAGTCGGGGTCAGTAAGCATTCCTTAGGTACGGTTATCAAGAATTGCGTTTGGGGAAGGGATACTAATTTCGAATCTCATGCCACGCAGCCACGTGCTACCTTGATTGACGGTTGTTCGGGAGGATTCATACAATTTCATCAGGGAGGGGCTACCGATCAGTTACCCAACCATTTGGATGATCTTACTCTTTGGAACTTTAAAGCTACTTATGTACTTCCGGGAGAGGCTGTTGAATGGAAGTGGTGGAATGAAGAACGTGATTGGAAATTTCTTCCGCCTACGATTGTAGGTTTTCATGGGGCGGATGTACAGTTTATTGCTTCTCAAGTTAAAATAGATCAAGATCATGGAAAAGCTGTAACTCCGTGGTCTCTTTACGAAGCGCAATTACAACGTAGGCTAGGATATTTGCCTGATATCAGTTATTTGAAATGAAAGTTTTATATTTAAGATTAGATATAACCTTGCTAAGTCTCTTTAAATGCGACGGACTATGTAGTCCGTCGTTTTTTATAAATGCCTTTATTCCGTCCTCTTGCAAGCATTTGCCTGAAAGAACTCATTCAATGTATCCTCAAAGTTCCCATGAATGAGAATATGATGATTTCCCAACGGATTTTTTAAGAAATACTCGGCAGGAGTATTCATCCGTATGCGTACCTGTGTGCGGCACATATTGATATAATTTGTGTTTTCGGATAACGTTCCCGTAGACAGATAATATTCGTCGAGGCATTCGCCACCGCATTTGACGATAGTCACGTCTCCGGTGGGAAGCAGCCCTTGAATGGCGATCCCCTTTTCCGTTTCAAAATGGTTGCGGATGATATATCTTTCCGCCTGTTTGAGACCGACGGTGCAATGAGCTAAAATAAGTTCGTTGGTGCGTGAATTGATCATAGAGGGATTTGCCATGAATCCATCCTTTTTGGTGAGCGCTTTAACAGCCAGCAAGGTGAAGATAGACTGCAAGTCGCCTTCGCAACCCGCCATGATTCCATCATCATTAAGTAAGGATAATGCCAGGCAGCCGGTAGTGTCGATTTGTTCAATCAGTTTGAAGCAACTTAAAGTCAATGCTTCCAACCGTTCCTCCTCGCATACCTTCTTGATAGCCCGGTATAATCGCATCGCTTTGATTAAATCTTCGGGAGTGCCTTCACGACAGGCAAGAGCCTGTGAAGCGACTGCGGCGCAGGAGGCGCCTACTTCATCATCCGTTATTTGTTGGAAATGTTCATAAATCCGTTCCAATGGAATATCCATATATTCAATACCCCAGCGACGTTTTGCCAAAAGATAGTCAACATTGCTGGCAACCAGCCACGAAGAAGGAGTTCCGATGACTCCGATACGCTTGCCGAATAAAGAACGTTGTGCCTGGAAATTATTGTAAAGTGTATGGATACGCTGGATGATGACCGGTAATTCCCCGTGCAGGATTTCACTTTTCATGCCGCGTCCCCGTAACCATGTGGAGATTTCCAAAGCCGCAGCCAGCGAGTTCTGCATACCGTCTGCCAGTAAAATAGCGGGGCGGGGAAGGCTTTCGAAGTGTTGGATGACCAGCCGTTCCACTCCGCCGGTAGCGATAAAAATAATCTTGAAATCATCACTGCTTAGTTTATTCATATCTTGATAATCGATGAATTTTACAGTGTAGTATTTTTCAAGTTCACTCAAAATCGCTTCGTGTGAACTACGCAATGAGACTTGTTTATGAAGCAGTGACGCGAATGAGATAAGGTGTATGGTCATTATGGTATTGTTTTAAGTTTTCTGTATGACAAATGTATAGCTTTCTTTTCAAAATTCCATAACGATTTTAACCTTGCTAAGGTTTTTAAAGTTTTTATGTCTCTGTATTCAAATTATTGCGTACATTTGCAACTTCAAGTAGAAAAAGTAAATAGTAATTAGTAATTTGTAGTTAAAATTATGCCAACCATATCCATTCGCGGAAACGAGATGCCTGCATCTCCTATCAGAAAACTGGCTCCTTTGGCAGACGCTGCCAAGCAACGGGGAGTCCATGTGTTTCACCTGAATATCGGACAGCCTGACCTGCCCACTCCTCAGGCCGCGATTGACGCGATACGCAATATTGACCGTAAAGTGCTGGAGTATAGTCCTAGTGCAGGTTATCGTAGTTATCGCGAGAAACTAGTGGGATATTATGCCAAGTTCAATATCAATCTTACAGCAGACGATATAATCATTACCTCAGGAGGTTCGGAAGCGGTGCTTTTCTCTTTCCTTTCCTGTCTGAATCCGGGTGATGAGATTATCGTTCCGGAGCCGGCATATGCTAACTATATGGCGTTTGCTATTTCTGCAGGCGCGAAGATTCGTACGATTGCCACAACCATCGAAGAAGGTTTCTCACTTCCCAAAGTCGAGAAGTTCGAAGAGTTGATAAATGAACGTACGAAAGCAATCCTGATTTGTAATCCGAACAACCCGACCGGATATCTCTATACACGTCGTGAAATGAATCAGATTCGTGATTTGGTGAAGAAATATGACTTATTCCTTTTCTCCGATGAGGTATATCGCGAATTCATATACACCGGTTCTCCTTATATCTCCGCTTGCCATCTGGAAGGTATCGAGAATAATGTGGTACTGATTGACTCCGTATCAAAGCGTTATTCGGAATGCGGTATCCGTATCGGTGCGCTGATTACCAAAAATAAAGAGATACGTGATGCTGTCATGAAGTTCTGTCAGGCTCGTCTGAGTCCTCCGTTGATTGGTCAGATTGCCGCTGAGGCTTCTTTGGATGCTCCCGAAGAATACTCACGCGAGACGTATGACGAGTATGTGGAACGTCGTAAATGTCTGATTGACGGGTTGAACCGTATTCCGGGTGTTTATTCGCCCATCCCGATGGGGGCTTTCTATACAGTGGCAAAACTTCCGGTGGATGATTCCGACAAGTTCTGCGCATGGTGCCTTTCCGATTTCGAATACGAAGGTCAGACGGTATTCATGGCTCCGGCTTCCGGTTTCTACACAACTCCGGGTTCGGGTATCAATGAAGTGCGTATTGCATACGTATTAAAGAAAGAAGATTTAACCCGTGCGCTTTTTGTCCTCCAGAAGGCTTTGGAAGCGTATCCGGGAAGAACGGAATAAAAGTCTATGTCCTTATCACTTTTCATAGCTCGGCGCATCTACCGCGAAAGCGATGGCGGAAAACAGGTGTCACGTCCTGCAGTGCTCATCGCAATGGCGGGTATTGCTATCGGACTGGCTGTTATGATTATAGCAGTGGCGGTCGTTATCGGCTTTAAGAGTGAAGTGAGAAATAAAGTCATTGGATTCGGATCGCATATCCAGATAACTAATCTGGACGCGGTCAGTTCTTACGAAACCCATCCGATTGTAGTGGGAGATAGTATGATGTCGGCGCTTGCCGGTTATCCGGAGATAAGCCATGTACAGCGTTTTTCTACCAAACCGGGTATGATAAAGACGGACGATGCCTTTCAAGGAATGGTACTGAAAGGGGTAGGTCCGGAGTTTGACCCCCGTTTTCTGCAAGAATATCTGGTGGAAGGAGAGATTCCTGTTTTCAGTGATTCGGTTTCCAGCAACCGTGTACTTATCTCCAAGTCTTTGGCTACAAAGATGAAGTTGAAGTTGGGGGATAAGATATATACCTATTATATTCAGGATGATGTCCGTGCGCGCAGGTTGACTATTGCCGGAATTTATCAGACAAATTTCTCCGAATACGATAATCTTTTTTTATTGACCGACCTCAGTTTGGTGAATCGGTTGAACGGTTGGCAGCCGGAGCAGGTTACAGGGGTGGAGCTTCAGCTGAAAGACTATGATAAGCTGGAAGATACGACGTATGAAATCGCAATCGATACCGATAACCGGAAAGACGAATATGGAGGTACGTATTATGTGCGCAGTATCGAACAGTTGAATCCACAGATATTTGCATGGCTTGACTTGTTGGATCTGAATGTGTGGGTGATTTTGTTTCTGATGATAGGCGTTGCCGGTTTTACCATGATTTCCGGTTTGCTGATTATCATTATCGAACGTACGAATATGATTGGTATCCTAAAAGCTTTGGGTGCCACTAATTTTACAATCCGCAAAACTTTCCTTTGGTTTGCTGTTTTCCTGATAGGCAAAGGTATGCTTTGGGGGAATGTTATCGGTCTGGCGTTCTGCATTCTTCAGTCCCGGTTCGGCATTTTCAAACTCGATCCGGAGACTTATTACGTAGACACGGTTCCGGTATCTTTCAATATCATCCTTTTCCTGCTGATTAATATCGGCACACTGCTGGCTGCTGTCCTGATGCTGATAGGTCCTTCATATCTGATAACCAAGATCAACCCTGCCAACTCTATGAGATATGAGTAGTCTATCTTCTCATGAAATCTCCTTTACCCCGCAATAGACGACAGAGCTTGAATTTCAACGACTGCAACGGTTGCAGGATATCGAATACCGGCAATGAGAAATAATATTTCCGGTTGCCGCCCATTTCTTTGGCTGTTTGGTTAATGACAATGGCTTGCACCGTGTAGCGAATCAGCCATAGTAATAATGCGATACCTGCTACCAACCAGTGGAAATCGAGAATGCCGAATACGATACCTGCAATGCAAGTGGCGTAAAATAACAGGCGTGATAGGGTTTCAAAGCCTAATAGGTAGCGTTGTGCCCCATGATAAAAGCGTGCGGTGGCCATATAACTGACCTTTTCTTCTTTCCAGTCTTTGTAACGGTAGACAGGCTGTATCCGCATGGTTGCGTTGAAATCCGTTTCTACACGGGTGTTGCTGCTGTTGGCTATTTGATTGATGAACAGGTCATCTTCTCCGCGTTGAAGGTTCAGGTAGCTTGAAAATCCTTTTTGCTTGAAGAATAATTCTTTCCGGTAGGCAAGATTACGTCCGATGCCCATATATGGCTTTCCGGCCAGGGCAAGACCTAAGTAACGCAATGACTGGAAGAGTGTGTCGAAAGCGACACGTTTGTGCAGCCATCCTTTTGTCCGGTCATACCCGCTATATCCTAACACAATCTGTGTCTGTGATGTAAAATTGCGTGCCATTAGCTTTAACCAATCCTTGCTTGCCGGTATACAGTTTGTTTCCGTGAATACGAGCCAATCATATTTGCTGGCTTTGATTCCTAATGTCAGCGCTAATTTCTTATGACTGATATAACGTGCGCTGTCGGGAGTAAAACTATGGTAAAGATGAGGGTATTTTTCCTCCATGAATCCCAATACATCCTCTGTCTCGTCGGTGGAAGCGTCATTGATTACAATGACTTCGAACTGGGGATAGTCCTGTTCCAGAATGGCAGGAAGGACTTTACGCAGATTGTCGGCTTCGTTGCGTGCGCAAAGAATGACGGAAAGAGGCGGCAATTCCCGCGTGAAATGAGTTTCTTCCTTGCGTACAGCTTTGTTATGCGAATGTATCCGGTTGTATAAACCGAGATAATAAATAACTTGGATGATAAAGAGAACTCCTGCCGCTGACAATAATATCAGCTCGGCAGTATTGAATGTAAATGCTTCCATTGAATTTTAGTGTCGTTTTACGACTGCAAAAGTACGCAAATTTTCGGTAGTTTCGTCATCCGGAAGGTAGGTTATTTTATGAATCCAGGTATTCTTTCTTGAACATATTGACGAACAGAAAGAATAACGAGAGTAATAACGGACCGAAGATGATTCCCATAAATCCGAATAACGGCAGACCGATCACAACTCCGAAGATTGTAATCAACGGATGTGTATCCGCCATCTTCTTTTGAAGGATGAAGCGAATCAGGTTGTCGGACTGCGATACGACAATGGCTCCGTAGGCGAAAAGTCCGATTGCATGAAACCAGTCTCCGCTGATAGCCAGATAAGCGGCGACGGGAAACCATACTAATGCGGTGCCTACCATCGGGATGATGGTAGCGAAGCAGGTGAGGAAACCTAGTAGTAAGACGCTGGGGGCTCCGAAAATGAGATAGCCTATCATGGCAATGCCTCCCTGAATAATGGCCAGCAGTGGAATACCGATCGCATTGGAGCGCACGATCATGTTGATTTCATGAATAACTTCCCGTGTGTTCGTTTCATTGAACGGGAGAATATCATTGATGTATGCTTCCATCTTTTTACCTCCTATCAGCATGAAGTAAAGAACAAATATCATGACGAACAGATTGACGGCGAGACTGCTGATACTTGACATAATCAGTTGTCCGATTCGTGGAAGGATGGAGACTATGAACGACAACGTATCTTTCCCTAATACATCGTATCCTGTCTTTTCTTTGATAAATCCTGCTACTTGCTGGATGGGCTCTACGAATGTCTGCGGAGCCAGATTGATGTCTTGAAGTTTGTTTACTATCATCCAGATGGTCAGTCCGAGAGGCACAAGGAATACAAAAATGGTTTCTGCCGTGATCAGTAATGCGCTGATACTGCGTTTCATTTTCTTCTTTTCCGTCAGATGATGCATCTGCGTGCGTACTAATATGTAAATGGTAAATGCTCCCAGCAGCCCTCCCAAAAAAGGAGTGATTTGCCGGAAGATGATAACTCCCATAAACAGAATGATGACAATGAGGGAATATTTCCAGTATTGTTCTTTGAGATTCATATTGTGTAAGTAATTCGTTTATATAATAAACACAAAAAATCCCGGAAAGGTTTGCTGCCCTATGCTATATATCTGAGTCACGCTATCGGGCATTCGTTAATATCCGATAGATTTATGTTAAATGTTAACGAATCTACTATTTCTATTAAACCATGTTATAAGACACGTTGCTTTTTCCGGAAAATTTGGAGATATGCAGAAAGTCCGTATATTTGCAATGTGTTTTTCATAGTATTAGATTTAAGGTTAACAAAAGATTGGCTGTCTGGGATAGATAGCCTTTTTTTATGCTAAAAAAGTAACAACGAAATTTACACATAACACAAAGGTCATATTATGAATACTTTCTTTGTTAAGACGCTCCGTATTATGATGCTTTTCCTCTTTATTATTTCATTAGCATTAGGCTATGTGATATATGAGGATACATTAGCAGTATGGTGGATTCCTGTTGGCGTGGCGCTTTTGATCGCTCTTGCCACTTTGCCTTTTTATAGAAAATGGTCTTGGCTGACTACAACAGAGGGTAAAGTGATGAATGTCCTATGTCATATTGGTTGCGTGGGCGCTATTAGTTATGCCTTGTTTCTTAGTGGCAATTATTGGCTGGCCGATACTGCTTCCATATATGAAGAAACGGTTATGGTGCAGAAAAAATATATAGAGACCCATAAGAAAACCCGCAGGGTCGGCAAACATCGTTATGTATCGAATGGAGTGCGTAAAGAATACTATTTGCAGGTTGCTTTTGAAAATGGGAATGTGGAAACGTTGCATGTATCCTCTGCTGTTTATAACAAGACGCGGCAAGGGAAGGAGAAAGTACTGACTTTGCAAAAGGGCTTCTTTGGCTTGCCGGTGGTTACGAAAGGACTTTGATTCAATACACGGTGATTCGTTCAAACATTCGTGATATGTTACTTGTTAAGAGTTTCAATTCTAAAAAAATGATTGATTATGAAAATGGCTCTTTACGACTTCGTATTACGGAAAAAAGGAATCTATGGCATTTTGCACATTGTTATTCTTCTGCTTTCTCTTTTTCTGATCATAAGTATCTCTATTGATACTTTCAAAGGTATTCCTTTCTATACGCAGAGTGTGTACATGAAAGTACAGCTATGGATCTGTGTACTGTTTCTGGTTGACTTCGTTCTCGAATTTATTCTGGCGGATAATAAGAAACGTTATTTCACTACTCACTTTATATTCCTGCTGGTTGCCATCCCCTATCAGAATATCATAGCTTATATGGGGTGGACGTTCTCACCCGAAGTTACTTATATGTTACGTTTTATCCCTCTGGTACGTGGCGGATATGCGCTGGCTATTGTAGTGGGGTGGTTTACTTACAACAGGGCTTCAGGGCTTTTTGTATCTTATTTGACGATGTTGCTGGCTACCGTCTATTTTGCCAGTCTCGCTTTTTTCATTACTGAACATACGGCCAATCCTTTGGTCACTAAATATACAGACGCTTTGTGGTGGGCATTTATGGATGTTACTACAGTCGGCTCGAATATTATAGCCGTGACCACTACCGGGCGGGTACTTTCGGTTGTACTGGCGGCTTTGGGGATGATGATGTTCCCTATCTTCACTGTCTATATAACCAGTATTATTGAACGGAGAAATAAGGAGAAACAGGAATATTATGAAGAGAAAGGAGAGTCGGCACATAAGCAACAGGCAAATACTGCCGCCCCTCAATAAATCTTGTAGATTCAGGAACTGAAAATATAGACGATGAGTCCGGTTATCGCCACATACACCAAAGCATACGGGATGGCCGCTTTTAGTATCTCACCTTCCTTACCCTGTTGGTTTCCGGCAGAGGTAGCGATGGCAATGCTCTGCGGAGAGATGATTTTTCCTCCGGTAGCGCCTACTGTATTGGCTGCCGACAGCCAATCCGGACTGACATGAATTTGTCCTGCCACACTTGCCTGTAACTTTCCGAAGAGAATATTGGATGACGTATCACTTCCCGTGATGAACGTTCCCAGACAACCAATCACCGGAGCGAATAACGGATATAGACTTCCTGTAGCCGTAGCCAGTGCGGTAGCAATCACGGCAATCATTCCGGAGGTATCCATAATGGTAGATAATCCAACAAGGCATATCACTGTGATAAATGTTTTCTTTAGCTGCTTCACCGTATTCCAAAGAACGGTAAACAACTCTTTTACTTTAGCTCCTTGTATTAATCCGCCGACAAAAGTGCCGATAAAGAGCAGCACTCCGGCATGAGTCAGCCAGGAAATCGTATAGTTGGCTGTAGAGGAATTAATGGGCAGACTGATTCTGGTGACCCAGTTATTTTCCAAAGTATGGCGTAATCCTGGAAAAAGAGGGCTGGTAAGTATAATCAGAAATAAGATCAGTAGATAGATACTCCATGCGTTCATTATATCTTTCACCTTCAGATGGCTTTTCCGCGCTTTTTCTTCTTTGGATGCGGTCAGCTTTCCATACAAGACAATCACAATAATGGAAAGAATGCTTCCGATGATAGCCGGAGATTCGGCTCCCATATATTTGGCTGCCATATATTGGCTGATTAGCGAAACGCTTCCTACCAGCAAGGCAAGGAAGATGTTCTTTGGTAGTGATTTGATTTTGGAGTCGGTAAGAAAAAGCAATATCAATGGAATAAGGAACATCAAGACCGACAATTGTAATACGACATTGGTACTGAGATGCAACACATCCAGATTGGTTTCTTTGGCTAATACCAGTACAGGAGTTCCGATCGCTCCGAAAGCGGTGGCCACACTATTGGCTATCAGACTTACTGTAGCCGAGAATATAGGTTTGAATCCCAGACTGATAAGAATCGCTGCCGGTATGGCGACTGCTGTTCCGAATCCCGCCATTGCTTCCAATAACCCGCCGAATCCCCATGTCAGCAGTAAGACCTGTATACTTTTATCGGTAGAGATAGAAGCGAATTGCTGTTTGATAATCTCCATCTTCTCTGTTTTCAGTAATACATTGTAGCTGAAGATAGCCATCAGGATAATGATTAAAATAGGGGAGACGGCTTTCAGTGCTCCATATATAAAGGAATAGAACAGATTGTCCGCAGAAAAAGAGAAGCCGAAGAGGGCAATCAGCATTGTTACGATCAGAGAAATGATACTGCTTTTGTCGCCCGGCATTTTGAAGAATGCCATTAATACAATTAATAGTAATACCGGAATAATAGCAAGGACTAAGGTCATAATCATATCAGGTTTTAAAAGGTGAAACGTCCGTTGGTTAGTTGTATAACAAATGAAGCTCTCACTTGGGTCGGTGAGGGAAATAGATTTTTCGAAAATAAATAGGATTTTACGTCTTTATCTGCAATAAAATATTTACTTTTGGCAGATAAGTACATTTTATTCCACTATGTTATGGACAGTGAACGGACAGTAAAAACAACGGCTGAACAATTAGAGGCGCTTACTAAAGAAAATGAGCGGCTCAAACAAGAACTTTCAGCTCTTAGGCAAGAGAAAGAAAAAGCCAATCCTATTAGTTTTAAAGAAAGGTATGCTGTAAAGATCTTGAATTCTTTGCCGGATATGTTGACTGTTTTCGATCATAACGAGATAGGCATCGAAGTGGTATCCAATGAAGAAACGAATCATGTCGGAGTGACAAACGAGGATTTTGTTGGGATGCATATGCGTAATATGGTTCCTCCGGAAGCCTATCAGAACATACATTCCAATATGCAGCACGCAGTCGCAACGGGGACTGTCTCTGCTGCGCATCACGAATTGGATTTCAACGGTAAGCGTCACTATTACGAAAACCGCATTTTCCCGTTGGACGAAAAATATGTACTGATCATGTGCCGTGACATATCGGAGAGAGTGGCTACTCAACGGCAATTGGAAGTTTTTAAGAGTGTACTTGATAAAGTGAGCGATAGTATTCTTGCCGTGTCGAAGGATGGGACATTGGTGTATGCCAACAAACAATTCATAGAAGAATACGGAGTGACTAAGGAACTGGGGACTCAGAAGGTATATGATTTGCCTGTTTCCATGACCACGAAAGAGGCTTGGGAAAAACGACTTCAGGAAATACGGGATAATGATGGCAGTTTTGCCTACCGTGCCGCTTACGTACGTATGGGAGAGACGAAGAAGCGGGTGCACCAGGTGTCTTCTTTTCTGACACATGAGAATGAACAGGAGCTGATCTGGTTCTTTACGCAGGATATTACCGATGTCATAAAGAAACGGGATGAACTTCGTGAGCTGAATCAGTTGTTGGACGGCATTCTGAATAATATTCCGGTCTATCTGTTTGTGAAAGATCCGGCAGATGAGTTCAAGTATTTGTATTGGAACAAAGCATTTGCCGAACATTCCGGTATCCCTGCTTCCAAAGCGATAGGGCATACGGATTACGAGATTTTCCAGTCTGAGGAAGCTGAGAAGTTCCGTAAGGATGACCTGGAATTGCTTCGTACCCACCAAAGGATTGATATACAGGAAACGTATCTGACGGCTAACGGTGAAGCGCGTATTGTGCAGACGCTTAAAGCGCTTGTTCCGATGGAAGACCGTGAACCGTTGCTGATCGGTATTTCTTGGGATACCACGAATCTCCAGAATATAGAACAGGAATTGATTAAAGCCAGAATCAAAGCAGAGCAGTCTGACAGGTTGAAGAGTGCTTTTTTGGCGAATATGAGTCATGAAATCAGGACACCGCTCAATGCGATTGTCGGGTTTTCGCAGTTGTTGCCTACTGCGGATACCCCCGAAGAACAGAAACTTTATTCGGATATTATCAACCAGAATTCGGACATTCTGTTGCAGCTTATTAATGATATATTGGATTTGTCGAAGATAGAAGCGGGCACGTTGGAATATGTGAAACGTCCGATGAATCTGGGGGAAGTCTGCAGGACAATCTATGCTGTTCACAAGGAACGTATAAAAGGAGGTGTGGACTTCATCTTTAATAATGGAGAAGAGGACTTGCAGATGGAGGGCGATCCGAATCGTATTATGCAGGTCATTACGAATTTTATCACCAACGCTACCAAGTTTACCCATACGGGAGAGATACGTTTCGGATTTGAACGGGAAGGGGAGAATGTCCGTGTATATGTGAAAGATACGGGAATAGGAATAGAAAAAGAAAAGGTGGGACATATTTTTGAACGCTTTGTCAAACTGAACAGCTTTGTGCAGGGCACAGGCTTGGGGCTTTCCATTTGTCGGATGATTATAGAGAAGATCGGCGGAGAAATAGGGGTGACTTCCGAACTGGGTAAAGGTTCGACTTTTTATTTCATAATACCGTGTACGGAAGTTGATTGAACCTCCGCACATATACAGTTAGTTGCAGTCTGACAGTTTAGAACTTTATTTCAGGAACCAATATGAACTTTGTCTCCGGGAAGTGTTTCTCCAACCATGTCCGGATGAAGTTCATCGTGTCGTTCTGAATCGTCTTGTCTTCTACCGTAGGATACATATTATAGAGAACGGTATCCAGCACAATCCCCCTTTTTTGTATGGCTTCAAGGCTAAGCAAGGTGTGATTGATACTCCCCAGTTTGCCGGAAGTGACAAAGATAAGCGGATATTTCTCTTGGGCAATGTAGTCTATCGTCAGCAGTCCGGTGGTTAGCGGGACCATGAGGCCGCCTGCTCCTTCAAGTAAAACATAGTCGTATCGTTCGCTCAGTTTCTCAGTTGCCCGTTTGATTTTATTGAAGTCGATAGGGCGGTTGTCCAGTTGCGAGGCAAGGTGGGGGGAAGCGGGATAAGAGAAAATCTCCGGCATAGTCAGTCCTTCTTCATCTTCTTTGGTGAAGGGGATTCCCATAATGCGACGATGCAGGTCGATATCTTCGGAATGGCCTACATTTCCCGTTTGAATAAATTTCTGGGTGATGGTACGTTGTCCGTTCTTGTTCCATTCACGGGCTAGAAAGCCGGTGGCATAACTTTTTCCGGCATCGGTGTCGATACCGGAAACGAAAAATACATTCTGTTTCATGCTTCTTTCTTTTTTGCGATGATATAAATAGGGTGATAGGTCAGAGACACGGAAGTGCCCCGTGTGAATTCTTGGGTATAACGCTCGCTGAATCGCTGTAAATCACGACGGGTCCGCAGTTGCCCGGAAGATTGTCCGGATATTCCGGTTACTCCCGTTTGCTTCAAGTGATAAAGAACTTTTATGGGATTGTCGAACGAAAGAGGAATCAGTTCTTCTTCCGAATGGAGGATGTCAAAGTCGGCCGACAAGGCGGTTACGAGTTCTTCTCGTGAGCGGTAGGGAAGACCGTTACCTGTTAGTCGACGTATCTCTTTCATATTCTTTTTGCCAAAGGTGCTGAAAGCGAAATAGCCTTGTTTGTTGAGCAACGCGTTACATCTCTTGAAAAAGTTTTCGGGAGATTCGAACCATTGTAAGGCGGAACAGGAAGTTATCAGGGTACTTTCGGCAGGAAAGGGCGCTGTTTCCGCATCTCCCGGCAGGAAAGACACTTGCTCTTTCTTTAGCAAATCCTCGCAACAATATTTCATCTCCGGGCAGAGATCGTTCAATAAGAGCATTTCCGGACGAAGAGTCTGAAACAACATACGGGAATAGATTCCCGTGCCGCAACCGAACTCAATCACTTTCGGGCAGGGAGAAGGTAGATGTTCCGTAAGCAGGTGAATCATTTTGTCCGCTATTTGTCTTTGTACGTTTGCTTCTTGCGGATAAGTGGCGATGGCTTTGGTGAAACGTTCTGCGATTAGTTGTTTGTTCATAATCGGTATTTATTTGGTTTGTAGGATTACGCTCTCAAAGAGTTCCTGTTGGTAATGGGCAGCTTCTGAGTATTCAAGAATATCTGCCTTGTTTTTCCATGCAAGCCGTTGATTGTCCGGTAGGAAGATACGGTCATTCTTTCCTATGATGGCTTTTTGCCATACGAAGTCAGAAGGCGGTAATGACAAGTATTGTTGTTGTATGGCGGCTAGTTCTTCCTTGAGTTCATCGGCCGGACGTTGCGGAGCTACTGTTTGAAATACTTTGTATTCGGCTGCCGAACCGCACATCCTTCTTTGAAACTTTTGCAGTGTTTGTTCGGTCAATCCTTGCAGTGTTCCTTCGAATATAGCGGGTTCAATCCCTTTCGTTTCGTGTATGGGATAGGGAGTTCCATTGATAGCGATACTATGCGAGATGGGCAGAGACGGGTATTGTTTCATGAGTTGAGAAGCTACCCATATCCCCATCGACCATGCGATGAGACGGATTTCGGAATACTCTTGTAATAAGTCGGTATCGAACTCCAAAGAACGATAGTCATAACAAACCATCCAATCAGTATCTGTCGGGCGGATTTGCAGGAAAGGAGTTTCATCCATTCCCCAGCCTGCGAAGAAAAGCAAGAGGCGCTTGGAGTTATTCTTTATGATAAAATGTTGTTTCATCCGTTAATCAAGGCTATAAGTTGGTCGATTTCATGTTCTGTGATGTCCGCTGTCAATGAGAAGCGGATACGGGAAGTTCCTTCGGGCACGGTAGGCGGACGGACAGGCAATGCGTAGAATCCTTTACGTTGGAGTTCTTCCGCTTGCAGTATGGCATCTTCGCTCGCTCCTATAATCATGGGGACAATGTGGCTTACTGAAGGGCAATGGTATCCTTTGTCGGTAAGTGCTTTTAGTTTCTCACTGATGCGCAGGAGGTGGGTTCGCTTATATTGAAGAGCGGAGAGATGTTGCAATACCCATGCTGTCCATTGAATATTGACAGGTGGAAGGGCAGTGGTGAATATAAAGGTACGCATCTTGTTAATCAGGTATTCCCGAATAACCTGGCGGCAGACAATGTAAGCCCCTGCTGAGGCGATTGCCTTTCCGAACGTGCCTACCAGGAAATCTATATCGTTGATACAGTCTTGTTCTTCGGCACATCCTAATCCTTTTTCTCCTCGTACACCGAAGGCATGAGCTTCGTCTACATAAAGAAGAACATTGGAATAGCTCTTTTTCAATCGGACGAGAGCGCGAAGATCGGCTTCATCTCCATCCATACTGAAAATACTTTCGGTAACAATGATGATTTGTGCATAAAGATTGTGATTCTCGGAAACCAAACGTTGCAGTTGGGAGGCGTCATTGTGGCGATAACGGATACATTTGGCGGACGACAATCTGATTCCGTCTATCAGGCTGGCGTGCACCAGCTTATCGGCAAGAATCAGTGTTTGCGCATTGCTGACGGCAGGAAGAATCCCTGTATTGGCATGATAACCACTGTTGAATATGAGTGCGCTTTCTGTTCCGAACATAGTTGCCAGCTGTTGTTCCAATGCTTGATAATCGGAAAAGTTACCTGTCAGCAACCGGGAAGAAGAGGAAGTAGGCAGAAAAGTTCCGGGAGTCATCGTCTTTAAGAATTCCTCTCTTAATGATACATCATTAGCCAGTCCGAGATAATCATTGGAGGACAGATTCAACATCCGTTGTCCATTCAGAATAACCTCCCGTCCATCGTGAATCAATGGCGGGAGAGAACGGTAGTTTTTCTTTTCTTTGAGAACAAGCAGTTCTTGGTTGATAGAGTTTAATATCATTATTTATGATTTTGGGTAACTACTAATTTTGAATAACGTTGAGTAATCCGGAGGTCAGTTTACTTAGTTGTTCGGGAGTAATGATGAAAGGTGGCATCAGATAAACCAATTTACCGAATGGACGTACCCAAATACCCTCTTCTACAAATCGCTGTTGCAGGTATGCCATATTCACCGGACGCTGCATCTCAATTACTCCGATAGCGCCCAATACCCGTACATCGGCTACTTGCGGGAACTCCCGTGCAGGAGCCAGCTCTTCTTTGAGTTGGCTTTCGATTCGTTGCACATTCTTCTGCCAGCCGGATTCGAGCAGCAGGCGAACGGATGCGCAAGCCACCGCACAGGCAAGCGGATTACCCATGAAAGTGGGACCGTGCATGAAAGCTCCCGGTGCATGATTGGAAATGGTGTCTGCCACCCGATTGCTTGCCAGGACTGCGGAAAGTGTCATATATCCGCCGGTCAACGCTTTACCGATACACATAATATCGGGCTCTACTCCGGCGTGTTCCCAAGCAAAAAGTTTACCGGTACGTCCGAATCCTGTCGCTATCTCATCGAAAATCAGAAGAAGGCCATGCTTCCGGCAGAGTTTTTCCGCTTCACGCAAGTATTGCGGATGGTAGAACCACATACCGCCTGCCCCTTGCACGATCGGTTCAAGAATCAGTGCCGCCAACTCTCTGGAATGTTTTTCAATGGTTTCCCGTAAAGGGATGATATCTTCCGGATTCCATTCTCCATCAAAACGGGAAGCGGGGGACGGGACAAAATAACGTACAGGCAATGCCGAACCGAAAAGACTGTGCATCCCCGTCACCGGATCGCAAACGGACATGGCATTCCATGTATCTCCGTGATAACCGGAACGGATGGTCACGAAATTATTCTTTTCGGGCTGTCCTGCTGCATACCAATATTGTACGGCCATCTTCAAGGCCACTTCTACGGCTACCGAGCCGGAGTCCGCATAGAATATCTTTTGCATGGACGGAGGTACTAAAGGTAACAGCAATTTTCCCAGTTCGATGGCGGGGTCGTGTGTCAGACCACCGAACATGACATGGGACATCTTGTCTAATTGTTCCTTTGCCGCTTGGTTCAGTACGGGATGGTTGTATCCGTGTACGGCGCACCACCATGAAGACATTCCTTCAATCAACACCCGTCCGTTTTCGAGAGTGATGGTTGCGCCGTTCGCCCGTTTTACTTTGTAAACAGGGAGCGGATCGGTTGTGGAAGTATATGGATGCCAAAGATGTTCACGGTCAAATTGGGAGCTGGCAAAATGATAACCTTCTTCTTGAATCATTTTCTTGTCCTCCGATACTTTAGAACCGAGTGTGGTAAGCAAGTCGCCTACGATAGCCGAGTTGATACCGATATGCAGTGCCTTGTGCATAGCTTCGGGAGAGAGTTGCGAGCGTCCGCCGGCAAAACGGAGAAAAGCCGTCGGATTGATGAAACGGAACAGGGCGATTGTCCGGAGAATTTCTTCTTCGCTCAAAGGCCTTTCGTTTTCCAATGGTGTTCCGGGAATCGGGCTTAGCAGATTTATGGGGATGGATTGGACATTCAGTTCCTTCAGAATAAAAGCGAATTCAATCCGTTGTTCCATCGTTTCTCCCATGCCGATGATGCCTCCGCAGCAGATATCCATTCCTACACGGCGGGCGGCGGCAAGTGTGGCAAGTTTTTGCTCTTGTGTGTGGGTGGAACAAAGTTGAGGAAAATAAGAAGGAGCAGTTTCCAGATTGCAATGATAACGGGTAATTCCCGCTTCGTGCAGGGAATGCAGTTCTTCTTCATTAAGTAGTCCCAATGAGGCGCAAAGTTGGATAGACGAATGTTGCCGCATATGGCGGACTGTGTTGCAAAGTTGGGTAATCTGTTTGGGAGAGGGTTTCCGTCCGCTGGTGACGAGGGAGAAACGGTTGATGTCCTGGGCTTCATTATACTGTGCCTGTCGGAGACATTCTTCAGCGGGGAGGAGGTCATAAACTTCGGCTTGCGTCTTGTAGTGGGAGGATTGTGCGCACCATTTACAATTTTCAGGGCATCTGCCAGATTTAGCGTTGATGATGGAACACAGGTCGAACTCGTGCGAAGCACGCGCGACGGTAATCTCATGTGCGGCGGCGTAAAGCGCCTCGCTGTCGGCCATGTTGGCCAGCCAAGCGGCTTGCTCGGGCGATATATCAATGCCTGCCAGCACTTGGTCTTTAATTTCTTGAAGTGTCATAAATGTATGATAAGGGATAGTTTGTGCAGCATTCTGCTT